>ENA-UONW01000600-UONW01000600.1-human-gut-metagenome-genome-assembly--contig:-CS52-NODE-600-length-51977-cov-15.945707_pt1 | contig 51977 bp, 41 predicted proteins | sample MGYA00242463_ERZ724010 | MGnify/ENA metagenome assembly ERZ724010 | reverse complement strand
ATGTTTTGAGAAAAAAGTTTCGTTTTTATGACGATTTTAACAGTTGTTTACAATTAAAGTATCAAAATATGACTTTATACATTATATAATATTCGCGCGCGAGAACAAGAAAGAAAAAATTCTACTTCATCCATAACACAGAAAACACAAAAATCAGTAAAAAACATGCACTCCAAAAACAAATGCTGATTAATAAAACAAAAAAGTATGGCATGTAATTTGTTTCTGATAATAAAAACGCATATATTTGCACAACATAACCACATACATATAATAAATAAAAGAATCAATAAAAACAAAATTTAAAAAGAAATGGAAAAAGAAAGAATCTATTATTCATCACAAGATCGGGAACTGTCATTATCACTGGCCTTTCCCGCACTCATGCGTAAAGTATATATATGGATGACTCTTGCCCTAGCTATTACAGGCATAACAGCATACGGAGTGGCAAGTTCGCCCAACCTCATAATGGCGATAGTTACGAATAGCGGCCTTATGTGGGGAATTATAATAGGTACGTTCGCACTTGTAATGGTCATCAGCTCAGCCATCAACCGTCTGTCACTCACAACAGCCACACTGCTGTTCACTCTCTACTCCGTGCTGAACGGCCTGATGCTGTCGTCCATATTTCTTGTTTACACGATGTCATCCATCGCTCAGGTATTCTTTATCACTGCCGGCACATTTGCCATAATGGCCGCAGTAGGATACTTCACAAAGACAGACCTCACCTCGTTCGGCAAACTTCTGTTCATGGCTCTCATCGGACTCATAATCGCAACCATTGTAAACATATTCATGAAGAGCGGAACAATGAGTCTGATTATCAGCTATGTTGGTGTTCTTATATTTGTAGGTCTAACAGCTTACGACTCTCAGAAAATCAAACAGATGCTCATGACATGTGATGATGTCACAGAAAACAGCCAAAAGCTCGCACTTCTGGGTTCACTCACACTCTATCTTGATTTTCTCAATCTCTTCCTATACCTGTTACGCATTTTCGGAAGAAGAGAATAACATACAATAATTAATATATATAAAACAGGCAGCATCCTAAAAGACAAACAACAAAGGATGTTGCCTGTTTTTATTTTATCCATCTCCACAACATCCAATTTTATAAACACCAACACATTGCAGACACCTGCCCTAAAATACCGTTACATTTCGCAATACAACATGTAATCCTGTACCCCAAACCTTCAACCAACCATATATCACATACCGTTACACCGATATTCTTATTTTTGCATAAATATACAAAAACATCATTCAAAAATGCATAAAAATGTAGTTTTATGCAAAAATATTTGGTTATTTATGCAGAAACGACTAATTTTGCCTGCGAAAGGTGAATAAATATACAGTTATGAAAGTAAAGACAAACAGAATAGAAGCCCTGAAGATGCTGATCTCAAGCAAAGAACTCAACTGTCAGGAGGACGTGCTGAAAGCACTTCAGAATGAAGGCTTCAAACTGACGCAGGCAACACTGAGCCGCGACATGAAACAGCTGAAAATAGCCAAGGCTGCCAGCATGAACGGCAAATACGTATATGTATTGCCGAATGAGACAATGTACCGCCGTATCCCTAACCCACCGTCGGCGCTTGAAATGCTCAAGACGCCAGGATTTCTGTCTATCAATTTCTCCGGCAACATGATTGTCATCAAGACAAGACCCGGATATGCAAGTTCTATTGCCTACAACATCGACAACAGCAACATCGAGGAGATTCTGGGAACAATTGCCGGCGACGACACAATATTCATCGTTGCCAAAGAGGGTTCTTCGCGCGAAAACATCGTCGAAATACTCAACGAGATAGTAAACAACATCTGACAAACAGGAAAATATCGGAATAATAATCTTACATAATCAAAATGGAAGAAGTAAAGGTGATGGTAGCCGATGCCACCCACGAAAAATACATCGACACTATTCTTGAAACAATCGAGAGTGCGGCAAAAGTCCGCGGAACAGGTATTGCCAAGCGTACACACGAATACATCCTTACAAAGATGAAAGAGGCAAAAGCCGTCATCGCACTGGCCGGCGACCGTTTTGCAGGATTCAGCTACATTGAGACATGGGGCAACAAACAGTATGTCACAACATCCGGTCTTATCGTACACCCGGATTTCCGCGGACAGGGACTTGCAAAACGCATAAAAAACCTCACATTCACTCTTGCACGCAAACGCTGGCCACACGCCAAGATATTCAGCCTCACCAGCGGTGCTGCCGTAATGGCCATGAACACCCAGTTGGGCTATCACCCCGTAACGTTCGCCGAACTCACCGACGACGAGGCATTCTGGAGGGGATGTGAAGGCTGTATAAATGTAGACGTGCTCAAGCGTACCGGCCGCAAATACTGCATCTGCACAGGCATGCTCTACGATCCAGAGGAGCATCTGCCTGCCAAATTGTCAGACGAAGTGCTCGAAAGAATAAAACAACTCGGCAACTGACATTCAGTCAGCCACTATCCGAACAAGCCCTGCTCCGCAACACGGGTGTCTGCCCTACCAAACAAAACAAACAAGAGGACAGAGCGCACAACAAACATAAAAACAGAATCACAAAACATAAAAACAATGAAAAAGGTAGTTGTTGCATTTTCCGGAGGTCTCGACACCTCCTACACAGTGATGAAACTCGCCCAGGACGGCTACGAAGTGCATGCCGCCTGCGCCAACACCGGCGGATTCAGCGACGAACAGCTGAAGACCAACGAAGAGAACGCCTACAAGCTGGGCGCAAAGAAATACGTCACACTCGACGTCACTCACGAATACTACGACAAATCGCTCAAATACATGATCTACGGCAACGTGATGCGCAACAACTGCTACCCCATCTCCGTATCATCCGAGCGAATATTCCAGGCCATCGCCATTGCCCGCTATGCCAAGGAGATAGGTGCCGACGCCATTGCTCACGGATCCACAGGAGCTGGCAACGACCAGATACGTTTCGACATGACCTTCCTCGTCATGGCACCGGGAGTAGAGATAATAACACTCACCCGCGACAAGGCACTCTCACGTCAGGAAGAGGTCGACTATCTCAATGCCCACGGTTTCAGCGCCGACTTCACCAAGCTGAAATACTCATACAACGTCGGCATCTGGGGCACAAGCATCTGCGGAGGCGAACTGCTCGACTCCACACAGGGACTGCCCGAGGAGGCTTATCTCAAACACGTGACCCAGACCGAGGAGCAGTTGCTCAAGATAACGTTCGACAAAGGCGAGATAACAGCCGTCAACGGCGAAGCGTTCGACGACAAGATCAAGGCTATACAGAAGATAGAGGAGATAGGCGCTGCCTACGGTATAGGCCGCGACTGCAACGTCGGCGACACCATCATAGGCATCAAGGGCCGCGTAGGTTTTGAAGCAGCAGCTCCGAAACTCATCATCGAAGCCCACCGCCTGCTCGAGAAATACACACTCAGCAAATGGCAGCAGTACTGGAAAGACCAGATAGCCAACTGGTACGGCATGTTCCTCCACGAGAGTCAGTATCTCGAACCGGTAATGCCAGACATCGAAGCCATGCTCACATCCTCGCAGCGCAACGTCAGCGGAACAGTCATCCTCAAGCTGCGTCCGCTCGGATTCGAGACTGTGGGCGTCGATTCCGTAAACGATCTTCTCAAGTCAAAACTCGGCGAATACGGCGAAATGCAGCACGGCTGGACATCCGAAGAGGCCAAAGGCTTCATCAAGGTGCTCAGCACACCTCTGAGAGTTTACTACGGCATTCATCCCGACGAAGAAAGATAAATAACAAAAAACATGGCCAGCAGAAAACTTTATTTATCGGACACCGATAAGAAGATAGCAGGCGTATGCGGCGGACTTGCCGACTACTTCGACATCGACGCCACCATCATACGCATTGTCTGGTTCGTCGCCGCATTCTTCTACGGCACGGGCTTCATCCTTTATCTTGCCTTCTGGCTTATTGTTCCACGCGAAAGAAACATACTCCCATGAAAATAGGAATATTAGGTGCCGCCGGCTACACAGCCGGCGAACTTCTGCGGTTGCTCATCAACCATCCGCAGGCAGAGATAGTGTTTGCCAACAGCGAAAGCAATGCCGGCAATCTCATAACCGACGTACACGGCGGCCTTATGGGCGAGACCGACATGCGTTTCACCTCCGACATGCCCTTCGGCGACGTCGATGTGGTGTTCTTCTGCTTCGGCCACGGCAAGAGCGAGGCGTTCCTCAAGGAGCACTCCATACCTTCCGGTGTGAAGATAATAGACCTTGCGCAGGACTTCCGACTCAAGGCTCCGGGCAACGACTACGTTTACGGTCTGCCCGAAATCAACAAGAATCTCATTGCCAAGGCCATGCATGTAGCCAATCCCGGCTGCTTCGCCACCTGCATACAGCTCGCTCTGTTGCCCGCGGCATCAATGGGACTGCTCACATCCGACGTAGCCGTGAACGCCATAACCGGCAGCACCGGAGCAGGACAGAAGCCATCGGCCACCACACACTTCTCGTGGCGCGCCGACAACATGAGCATATACAAGCCGTTCCAGCACCAGCACGTACCCGAGATAAAGCAGAGTCTGACACATCTTCAGGGCTCGCTGCCGTGCGACATAGACTTCATACCCTACCGCGGCAACTTCGCCCGCGGCATCTTTGCCACCTCCATCGTGAAGACCGACGCACCGCTCGACGACATCGTGGCCGCATACAAGGAGTTCTACAAGGACGCTCCGTTCACTCACTATTGCGACAAGGCCATCGACATGAAACAGGTTGTCAACACCAACAAGTGTCTAGTCCATTGCGACAAGTTCAGCAACAAACTGCTCATAACGTCCTGCATAGACAATCTGCTGAAGGGTGCCGTGGGACAGGCCGTGCAGAACATGAACATAATGTTCGGACTCGACGAGCGCTGCGGTCTGACGCTCAAAGCATCGGCATTCTAAAAACACCACAACATGGCAAAGTTCGACAAAGACCTTTTTGCAAATTCATTCATCGTAGGCGCACTCCTCGGAGGAGTGATCTACATCATTATAACAACATTAAACAAATAAGATGAAACTGTTCGACGTTTATCCTTTATACGACATAAACATAGTGAAGGGCCGCGGATGCGCCGTGTGGGACGACAACGGTCAGGAATATCTCGACCTTTACGGCGGACATGCCGTCATAAGCATCGGCCACTGCCATCCTCACTACGTCGAGGCACTCAAGAGTCAGCTCGATTGTCTGGGCTTCTACTCCAACTCCGTTGTCAACACCCTGCAGCAGCAGCTCGCCACACGTCTGGGCAAAGCGTGCGGATACGACGACTATCAGCTGTTTCTCATCAACAGCGGAGCCGAGGCCAACGAGAACGCCATGAAGCTGGCTTCGTTCCATACCGGCCGCAAACGCATACTCTCTGCGCAGAAAGCATTCCACGGCCGTACGTCGCTGGCAGTCGAAGCCACCGACAACCCAAAGATCATAGCCCCCATCAACGCAAACGGGCACGTCACCTATCTGCCGCTCAACGACCTTGAGGCATGGGAGGCTGAGCTTGCCAAAGGCGACGTGGCGGCAGTAATACTGGAGTGCATACAGGGCGTAGGCGGCATACGTCTCGCCACGGCCGAGTTCGCACAGGGTCTGCAGGCAGCATGCCGCAAACACGGCACGGTGCTCATCTGCGACGAGATACAGTGCGGCTACGGACGCAGCGGCAAGTTCTTCGCCCACCAGTGGCGCGGCATACACCCCGACCTCATCACCGTGGCCAAAGGCATTGCCAACGGTTTCCCGATGGGTGCGGTACTCATATCGCCCGAGTTTGTGCCCTCCTACGGACAGCTCGGCACCACATTCGGAGGCAACCATCTGGCATGCGCCGCAGCGCTGGCCGTGCTCGACGTCATTGAGAGCGAACATCTCGTGGAGAACGCATGCAAAGTTGGCGATTATCTTCTCGAAAAACTCGATAGTCTGAAAGCCACACAGCCGCACATCACCGACGTACGTGGCCGCGGCCTGATGATAGGCATCGAGCTCGACATTCCGCACAAGGACGTGCGCTCACGCCTCATCCACGACGAGCACTGCTTCACTGGCTGTGCCTCCACCAACATCCTGCGTCTGCTTCCACCGCTTTGTCTCACTGTGGCACAGGCTGACGCATTCATCGAAAAACTGGAACGCTCATTATGAAGACTGCCATAATAGGTGTTGGCGCCATGGGAGGTGCCATTGCCGAAGGACTGCTCCACAGCGGCAGCATAAAGCCCGGCGACATAATTACCGCCAATCCTCACACCGACAAGCTGCGCCATCTGGCTGACGCCGGAGCGGTGGTTACGTCCGACAACAAGGCGGCTGCCGCAGCGGCCGATGTAGTGATAGTTGCCGTGAAGCCGTGGCTTGCCGAAGAAGTGATGAAAGACATAAAGACCGTCATGGACTACCGCCGCCAGATGCTTGTCTCGGTGGTGGCCGGTGTGTCGGCCGCACAGATCGGAGAGTGGATGGAGAAGGACGGCATGCGCCCAAGACTCTTCCTTGTAATACCCAACACCGCGGCGGCAGTATGCGAGTCGATGACATTCGTCGCGCCCTTCAATGCCTCGGATGAGGACACGGCTGCCATAAAAGAACTGTTCGACACCATCGGCTCCACCATCATAACCGACGAGCGTCACCTCGCGGCGGGCATGATACTTGCTTCCTGCGGCACAGCCTTCGCCATGCGCTACATACGTGCTTCGGTGGAAGGCGGCGTGGAACTTGGATTCCGTGCGGCTGAAGCCACACACATAGTGGCGCAGACTGTGAAAGGCGCCGCCCGGCTGCTTATGGCAGACGGCGGACATCCCGAGGCAGAGATAGACAAGGTGACCACCGCCGGCGGAATAACAATAAAAGGACTCAACGCCATGGAGCAGGCCGGATTCACCGGAGCTGTGATACAAGGACTGAAAGTGGCGGCAGGGAAATGAAATCATACATAAACTGAACGAAAACAACGGAATATCATCACATCGCCAATACTCCGATGTGATGATATTCCGTTATTCATATATACAAAAATCCATACGGCATTTTGGATAAAACAAGAATCTAACCACCGGTTATTGCAAAAGATATTAATTCATCATGATAATCAGAATTCACACCATTATAGCATTGCTGTTCATTATGAATGTCAGCATCTTCGGTCAGGCCGTACTACTTGACAAGACAACAGGACAGCGCATTTCCTACGCACAGATTCTTAATGAGAAAGGAGCTGTTGTTGGGATGACAGACATTGATGGTAATATACCTCAGGATTTAATCGATGAGAAAATCACTATCCAACATATTGCATATAATCCGGAAACAGTCGAGTCATCTCTATTCAAAAACGTCAAATCTGTTTTTCTTTCTCCTATTGATTATAAGCTGGATGAAGTGACTGTCACGACAAAGAACACGGAGTACATTCATCTCAGAACATATTTCCGGAGCTATCAGCTGAATGATTCATGTCTGAAGTATTTCAAGGATGGAATCTTGGATTTCTTTATTGACACTAAACACCAAAAGACGGAAAGGATTGCTTCAAATATCCGTACTTTCCAGAATGACTCATTAATCGGCAAGGATAAGAGGAGGACAAATGCAGTGGTGGATAAATACATTTACACCCCCTATCTGGAAGGCCTTACTTTGATTGAGACACTTAAAAAAGAAGGGTGGAAATACAATACGGACAGTGTTGACAGCCGGTTATGCTTAAATGAAACAGTTGGAGGCGCTGTAAAGTCTGATACCTTACAAAAACTTCTTCGGGTTGAGTATGATGCTCTCTCCACCAGGGAAAAGAAAGTCCGAACCCTTTTCGGTTATACAACACGTCTTGAGAACTATTATCAGACAGAATGTTATAAATACACATCCGACTATCATTCATATATCGATTTGATTAACAGAAAAGATTATCGGAAACTTTTCTACAGTCATAAGAAAGACACGAAAGAACAGATGATCGAGGTTTTTGATGAGCTGTTTGTTTTAGAACATGAATACGTTTCCAAAGATAAAATGAAACTATACAAAAAAGAACGGAAGGCCGGACAAGAAGATATTCCTGACAACCCGGACATAAACACGACCATTGTCACTCCGTTAGCTCCGCAGTTGGAACATATACTGAAAAACAATATGTCGCAGGTTGAATGACAACTACTCACAATATTACAGATAATAAAATAGTCTATTTAATTAGCGTATTGTCCGACGAATTCAGAACAATACAGACTATTATATCATATCCCAACCCATCACCGGCATTAATATCATACACATCAACCTGAAATCAGGCTCTGCTGAGATTCTCCGGGGATTGCTTTTATTCATAAAGTAGCATATAATGCCGGAAAACGTCCTGACACCACGTGACGGTATAAACAGTGACAGCGCGTTTTCTCACATAACAACAAGTTCACGTTGCCGCAGCCTATAAATTCTCACTGAAAAAGGACGCATGCTTCCTCTATATTCCCTCACAGCTGATATCAGCGTTTTTAAAGAAAACTCAGGCGGCGGACTTACAGTTTTTCTTGACTTTTTTTTGACAATTTTTTTTCGCGAAAGAAGTGTAAAGAAATATTAAAGTCTACATAATAAAGGCTTGTTCATGCCGTACCGTCTTTTCATATACCCTGTAGTGAAATGCCGGATAATCCATACTGCATTCCGATCAAGCCCGTTTGAGGGTCTGTTCAAGCCTGTATCAGGGTGTGTTATGGTGCGTTTGAGGCCCTGAAACGGGCTGTATCAGGGTCTGAAACAGTGCTTATCGCACGGCCGAAAAATTTCTCTTGTATATAAGCATTTGATATCCAGTGCTTTACATAAGGTTCTCATTTTTCGTAAATTTGCATCCGACAGAGAGTCAGCCCGCAAATTCGCGAAAAATAAACGGGGTAGAACTGAAAACTCGGACGAAAAAAACGCAGGACGCTGAAAATATGAAAGCACCCCATATCGTATTCCTTCCGGCGGAAAACAACAACACCGATACAGGATTGAAACCGCAACCTTTTCTATTGAAATCAATCTCCACGAGATTTATACTGCCCCTAAATCGGTCATTATACCGCAAATATTTATTTCGTATATAGTAAATACCCTTCCTCCGTCTTACGTTCTCTTATAACACGGAAAAACAAAACCAAGACACAACAATATATAAATCGCTATCTGTCAACAGATTATATAAACAACATCAGATCCGTATTGAAGCAGACGTAGCTGCTCTTATACGCGGATAAACGATTCATACAGCGTTGAGACATATTGGCCGTGACACTGTGGATGCATATTTATTCACATTTCACCGGTTTGTTGCATAAATATGCACAAAACGTTTTTGTTTAGCATATTACATTTTACAAAAAGAAAATAAAAATACTCACAATGTAATAAAACATCACATTAAAGCACACGGAAAATGAGTTTTTGAAAAATAATTATTAATTTTGAGGCATAAAACTCTAAACAATAAGAATATGGAAGACGCAATAAAACAAATAGGACAACGGCTGAAAGGGCTGCGCGAAGTACTCGACATTCCTGCCGAGGAGGTGGCCCAGCTGTGCGAGGTTTCGCTCGAACACTATATGAAGATTGAGGCCGGCGAGGCCGATCCGTCGGTGTACCGCCTCTCCAAAATATCCAAACGCTACGGCATAGCGCTCGATGTGCTACTCTTCGGTGAAGAACCGCGCATGAGTTCTTACTTCCTGACGCGCAACGGACAGGGCATGAGCGTGGAGCGCCGCAAGGATTACAAATACCAGAGCCTCGGAGCCGGATTCAGAGGAAGAAAGGTGGACCCGTTCCTTGTGCAGGTGGACCCGAAGCCGGAAGGCACACAACACAACAAGAACTCGCACGAAGGACAGGAGTTCGACGTGGTGCTGCAAGGCGTACTCGAGATAACCATCGGCAACAAGACCATGATTCTCAACGAGGGCGACAGCATCTACTTCGACGCATCACAGATGCACTGCATGAAGGCTGTAGGCGATCAACCGGTGAAATTCATCTGCGTGGTGATCTGACCGCGGCCCCTGCACAGAGCCACACGGCCGTACAGGCATAACATTATCATCAAGAACGTCAATACATCATACTGAAAACAAATGATAGAAAGATTTTTAACACAGACTCATTTCTCATCGGAGGAAGACTATCGCAGGAATCTGCACTTCAAGATACCGGAGAACTTCAACTTCGCCTACGACGTAATGGACGTGTGGGCTGAGGAAAAGCCCGACAAGACAGCGCTTATATGGACAGACGACGAAGACCATGAGATGTTCTTCACATACAGTGACCTCAAGGAGCAGAGCGACCGCACGGCCGCCTATTTCGCCTCTTTGGGTATAGGCCATGGCGACATGGTGATGCTCATCCTGAAGCGCCGCTATGAGTGGTGGCTCGCAATGCTCGCGCTGCACAAGCTCGGAGCGGTGGCAATACCTGCAACCCACATGCTGACAAAGCACGACATAGTGTACCGCAACAACCGCGCGGGCGTCAAGGCCATCGTGTGTGTCGGCGAGGAATATGTGCTTACACAGGTGAGCGAAGCCATGCCTGAGAGCCCAACTGTGGAAACTCTCATCAGCGTGGGTCCCGCCGTACCCGAAGGTTTCCACGACTGGCACAAGGAATGGGAAGCTGCGCCGGCATTCGTCAGACCGAAACATCCGAACAGCAATGAGGACACCATGCTGATGTACTTCACCAGCGGCACCAGCGGCGAGCCCAAGATGGTGGCCCACGACTTCCTCTACGCCCTGGGACATCTCGTCACAGGCGCCTTCTGGCACAACCTGTCGGAAGACAGCATCCACCTCACCGTGGCCGACACAGGATGGGGCAAAGCCGTGTGGGGCAAGTTCTACGGCCAGTGGTTTGCCGGAGCCACGGTGTTCGTATTCGACCACGAGAAGTTCACTGCCGACAAACTGCTGCGCAAGATAGAGCAATACCACATCACATCGTTCTGCGCACCGCCTACTGTTTACCGCTTCATGATACGCGAGGACTTCTCCAAGTACGACCTCTCTTCGCTGCGCTACTGCTGCACAGCGGGCGAAGCGCTCAATCCGGCCGTGTACAACAAGTTCTACGAACTCACCGGCATAAAGATGAAGGAGGGCTTCGGACAGACCGAGACCACCATGACACTCGGCACAATGCCGTGGACCGAGCCGAAGCCGGGAAGCATGGGACTGCCCAACCCGCAGTATGATATCGACCTGCTCAAGCCCGACGGCACACCGTGCGAAGACGGAGAGAAGGGCCAGATAGTAGTGCGCGTAGGTGACCGCAAGCCCATCGGTCTATTCAAGGAGTACTACCGCGACGAGGCTCTGACACGTCAGGTATGGCACGACGGCATATACTACACCGGCGACATGGCATGGCGCGACGAGGACGGCTACTATTGGTTTGTGGGACGAATAGACGACGTGATAAAGAGCAGCGGCTACCGCATCGGCCCGTTCGAGGTAGAAAGCGCACTGATGACCCATCCGGCCGTAGTGGAGTGTGCCATTACCGGTGTGCCGGACGACATACGAGGCATGGTGGTAAAGGCCACAATCGTACTGGGCAAGGAATGGAAGGACAAGGCCGGCGACGAGCTTATAAAGGAACTGCAGAACCATGTGAAGCACGAAACTGCGCCATATAAGTATCCGCGCATAATAGAGTTCGTGGACGAACTGCCCAAGACCATCAGCGGAAAGATACGCCGCGTGGAGATACGTGAGCGCGACGGCAAGGGCAATGCCGGCAAATAAGCACAGAAGAACACTGAAGGAAAACAATGAGACTGGTCATAAAAGCCGGAAGCAACGTGCTGACACGCGGCGACGGCAAACTCGACATAACGCGCATATCGGCCCTGACCGACCAGATAGCGTGGCTGCGAAAGCAGGGACATGAGGTGATTCTCGTGTCGAGCGGAGCCGTGGCCTGCGGCAGGGGCGAGCTGAAGGAGGTGCGGCGCATGGACAGTGTGGAGCAGCGGCAGCTGTTCTCCGCACTCGGACAGGCAAAGCTCATAAATCTGTACTATGACCTTTTCCGCGAGTACAACATACACGTGGGACAGGTGCTCACGATGAAGGAGAACTTCGCTTCGAGACGCGAGTATCTCAACCAGCGCTCATGCATGAGCGTGATGCTTGAGAACGGCGTCATACCGATAGTGAACGAGAACGACACCGTGAGCGTCACCGAGCTGATGTTCACCGACAACGACGAGCTGTCGGGACTCATAGCGTCGATGATGAACGCCGACATGCTGATAATACTAAGCAACGTCGACGGCATATGCACCGGCGAACCGGGAACACCCGGAGCCGGAGTCATAGCTACAGTAGGGCCCGGCGACGACGTTACCTCCTACATACGCTCCGGCAAAAGCAGCGCGGGACGCGGAGGAATGACCACAAAATGCGGAATAGCACGCAAAATTGCAGACGAGGGGATAAGCGTCATCATTGCCAACGGCAGACGCGAGAACGTACTGAGAGATCTGATAACGCAACCCGGACTCGTTCCGCACACGACATTCACACCCGATCCGGAGGGCGTGTCGGGAGTGAAGAAATGGCTTGCCCACAGCGAAAGTTTCGCCAAGGGAGTCATACGCATTAACGACAAGGCACGCGACGCACTGTGCGGCGACGCGGCCGCAAGCCTGCTCATGGTAGGAGTGACAGCCGTGGAAGGTGAGTTTGAGGAAGGCGATATTGTGAACATCGTCGCAAGCGACGGACAACGGCTGGCCGTGGGACGCAGCGCATACTGCAGCGACGACGCACGCCGGCTTATTGGGAAGCACGACGTAAGACCCGTCGTGCACTACGATTATCTTTATATGGAATAACATTTAAAACTCACTACTATGGCTTTAACGGAAATCTTCTGCAACGTGAAGAAAGCGAGCCGGCAACTGGCCAGTGCCGGCGAAGAACATAAAAACACCGTACTCAACAATCTGGCTGACGCAATAATGCGCAACAAGGACACGCTGCTCAAGGCAAACTCGTTCGACCTTGAGCTGGCCGACAGCAACAGTCCCATGTACGACAGGCTGATGCTCACGGACAAAAGGCTGGACGAAATAGCTGAAGGAATACGCAAGGTGGCGGCTCTGCCCTCGCCGCTCGACAAAGTGACATTGGAAAGAAGGCTGCCCAACGGGCTCCGGCTGCGCAAGATAAGTGTGCCGTTCGGAGTCATCGGTGCCGTGTATGAGGCAAGACCGAACGTCAGTTTCGACGTTTTCGCTCTCTGTCTGAAAAGCGGCAACGCCTGCGTTCTGAAGGGAGGAAAGGACGCCGACTGGTCCAACAGGGCCATCGTGGCACTCATACACAACGTGCTGGAGCAGAGCGGCATGAACCCGTCGGTGGTCGAGCTGCTCCCGGCGACACACGAAGCGACAGCCGACATGCTGCGCGCAACCGAATACATCGACGTGTGCATACCGCGCGGAGGGCGCAAACTCATCGACTTCGTACGCCGCACGGCGTGCGTTCCGGTCATAGAGACAGGAGCGGGAGTGGTGCACACCTACTTCGACAAGGACGGTGACACACAGATGGGACGCCGCATCATCAACAACGCAAAGACAAGACGCGTGAGCGTATGCAATGCGCTCGACTGTCTCATTATCCACAGCGACCGCCTGGCCGATCTGCCGGAGCTCGTCGCACCGCTCAAGGAGCACAACGTGAAGATATATGCCGACGGACCGGCTGCCACACAGCTTGAAGGAAAATATCCCGAACAGCTCCTCAAAGCCATACCGGCCGAATGTGAGGACGACATCTACGGTACGGAGTTCATGGACTACGTGATGGCCATAAAGACCGTTGACACCGAGGACGAGGCGCTCAACCACATAGCGCGCTACGGCTCGGGACACAGCGAGTGCATCATCACCGCCAACGAGAAGGCGGCACGCTACTTCCAGAGAAGTGCCGACGCGGCATGTGTCTACTGGAATGCGCCGACGAGCTTCACCGACGGAGCGCAGTTCGGACTGGGAGCGGAGATTGGCATAAGCACGCAGAAACTCGGACCAAGAGGACCTATGGGACTTGAGGAAATGACTACTTACAAATGGGTGATCGACGGCGACGGACAGACAAGAGACGCCTGACACACCGCTGCCGACGCCGTAAGGCTGCCCTACAGGCACGCCGGCGGAGGCAAGAAAACGACAAATGACAAAACAACAGGATATGCATACATTTTTCAACGTAGAAGATCTGGGATGCCTCGACAAGGCTTTGGAAGAGGCACGGGAGATAAAACAGAACAGATTCGGATATCAGTCGCTCGGCAAGAACAAGACCTTGCTGATGATATTCTTCAACAACAGTCTGCGCACAAGACTGAGCACGCAGAAGGCTGCCATGAATCTTGGCATGAACGTCATAGTGCTCGACGTAAACGCCGGGGCATGGAAGCTCGAGACGGAGCGCGGTGTCATCATGGACGGCGACAAGTCCGAACATCTGCTCGAGGCCATACCGGTGATGGGTTCCTACTGCGACATCATCGGCATACGCTCGTTTGCCGGACTGACCGACCGCGAGTTCGACTACGCCGAGACCATAGTGCAGCAGTTCGTCAAGTACAGCGGCCGGCCGGTGTTTGCCATGGAGACTGCCACGGTGCACCCGCTGCAGGCCTTCGCCGACCTCATCACCATTGAGGAGCACAAGACCAAGGCGCGCCCGAAGGTTGTGCTGACATGGGCACCCCACTGCCGCGCGCTGCCGCAGGCCGTTCCCGACTCGTTCGCACAGTGGATGAACGCAGCCGACGTTGACTTCGTCATCACCCATCCCGAAGGCTACGAGCTCGACCCGAAGTTCGCCGGAAACGCCCGTGTCACCTACAATCAGATGGAAGCACTCGAGGGCGCCGACTTCGTTTACGCAAAGAACTGGAGCTGTCCGGGCGTGACACGTCCCGAAGACTACGGCAAGATACTGAGCAAAGACATGAGCTGGACCATCGACAGCCGCCACATGGCTGTGACAGACAACGGCAAGTTCATGCACTGTCTGCCCGTACGCCGCGGTCTCATAGTGACCGACGACGTGATAGAAGGCCCCAACTCGCTCGTAATACCCGAGGCCGCAAACCGTGAGATTTCGGCCGAAGTGGTGATAAAACGCATGCTTGAGGCTCTCTAAAGAATAAAGAAAAGGCGTCGGAATTCTTTTTCCGACGCCTTTTTCATGCTCTGCCGGCAGAGAGGAACATCTCTTCCACAAAGCAGGAAAATATTTCTTACTGAAACCAATCACGCAGAATTTCCACTGAGGCGGATTTTATCGAAATACGGGAAAGGCATTCAAAGGAAATACGGCGACGTTTGGTTTCAATAAAAAACGCGGTTTCAAGTCTTAATCAGCGTCGTTATCTTATGCTGAAAGTATGTCAAACAGGGCACTTTCAGATTTTCAGTATTCTGTGATTTTTCTGTCCGGGTTTTCTGTTCTACCCCTAAAAATAAGCGAGTATTTGCGAGCGGACACTCCTTCGGATGCAAATTCGCGAATTATAAGAGTTTCATGTAAAATACTGAACATCAAATACTTATATCTGATATGTATTTTTTCGTTCTGCGATAAGCACCGTTTAAGCATGCAATAAAGCCCATATCAGGGGCTGAAATGCTTAATATCATGCCCTGATATGGGCTTAACCGGACCGTAAAACGGGCATTATCAGAACGCGAAATGAATTATTCCGGCATACGCTACAGGGTATATGAAAAGACCGTTCTATGTGAAATGCCCTTTATTGCATATGGTTTAACATTTCTTTACATCTCTTTTGCGAAAAAATTTTGTCAAAAAAAAGTCAAGAAAAACTGTAAGTCCGTCGTCCGGGTTTTCTTTAAAAGTGCCTTTATCAGCCGTGAGGTGAGAACACGGGAAACCTCCGCCGCATACCCCTACCCGACTTCTCACACAGCAGTAAGCACGAAAAAAGGATGGAACGCAGGACATCGGAGAGTCTCCACCTGCGTTCCATCCTTGTTATATCATACAGTCACACCTTATATTATAATGTGACCGTTTTTCCATTATCACGTCCTTGACTTTGCCTCAGTGCGCCACTGCCGGTGCTTCATGATATACCCGTGCGCCGGAGTAGCATGTAATGCTACGCGCACGCAGTGGTTTACATATATCCGAGCCAGCGCAGTATGTCGTTCAAATTGGCGACAAGCATCAGCAGCATCAGTATGATGATACCAACATACTCGGCACGTATCATGAACGTCTCGCTCGGTTTGCGGCGTGTCACCATCTCATAGAAGAGGAAAAGCACATGTCCGCCGTCGAGCGCAGGGATGGGAAGAATGTTCATGAAGGCCAGTATGATGCTGAGGAACGCCGTCATAAGCCAGAACGAATGCCAGTCCCATACAGGCGGGAAGAGACTTCCTATAGAACCGAAACCACCGAGCGACTTCGCTCCGTCGGCCGAGAAGACATACTTCATGTCGCCCACATAGCCGGCGAGAACATTCCATCCGTACTTCACACCGGCCGGGAAACTCTCGAAGAAACCGTAAGACACGTGTGTGGGTTTGTAATAACCATACATCGACTTCACGAAGAATCCGAGTTCCATATTATCGTCAAGCGTAGCACCTGCCTTGATTGTCACCGGACGTCCGCCCGCCATGCGCACAAAGGCAAGGTTCACCGTGCGTGCGGCAAGACTGTCAACATTGTTCTGCGCAGCAGCAAGCATATCGCGGTGGCGACCCATCTCATACTGGAATTCGTTGTAAGAGCCTATCTTCTTGCCATCTATCTCAACTATCTGGTCGCCGGCACGCAATCCTATACGGCGCGCTATCGAGTTGTCAGATACGGAGTCTATGCGTGCAGGAATGAGCGGACGCGCGAACATCGGTTCCGACTTCAGCATGTTGAGCAGGTTGATGTCGCCCGTAAGAGCTATCGACATCTTCTTGCCGTCGCGTATGATGTCGGCGCGGTAAGCCTCGGAAAGGTCTCTGAACATGTCGGCGCCGAACTCCTTGAACTCGCCTTTCTCAGTGCCGACGAGTATGTCGCCGTCGCGGAAACCGAGAGCCTTGGCTTCGCTGTTGAACTTCATGCCCATGTACATGTCCTTAGTACGCACGTAGTCCTCGCCCCAGTGGAACAGACACATGGAATAGATGAACAGCGCCAGGACGAAATTAACAAGCACACCACCCACCATGATGAGAAGCCGTTGCCACGCGGGCTTGGAGCGGAACTCCCACGGCTGTACGGGTTGTTTCATCTGTTCGCTGTCGAACGACTCGTCTATCATTCCGGAAATCTTGCAATATCCGCCCAGAGGCAGCCATCCCACACCGTATGTAGTCTCGCTCTTCTTGGGCTTGAACTCAAACAGGTGGAACCACGGATCAAAGAATAAGTAGAACTTCTCCACACGAACGCCGAAGAGCTTTGAGAAAAAGAAGTGGCCGCCTTCGTGCAGAAGAACAAGAATAGAGATTGCCAGCATGAACTGCAGCAGTCTTATCAAAAAAACTTCCATTATTGTTTATTGTATGATTTTAGTTGTTCATTAACTCGCGTGCGACGCGCCGTGCCTCGGCGTCTGTCTGCACGTAGGTGTCATAACTCGGCGAAGCGTCGAACGCCACGCGCTCCATCGTACGCTCGATGATGTCGGCCATGGCCGGGAAAGAGCATTCGCCGCGGCGGAAACCTTCGTTCACTATCTCGTTGGCCGCATTCACTATGCACGGCATATTGCCTCCGCGACGTATCGACTCGAACGCTATGGCCAGACAGCGGAACTTCTCCAGGTCGGGTTCGAAGAACTCGAGCGGCTGGCGGAAAAGGTCGAGACGGTCGCCGGAGAGCGGCAGACGGTCAGGATAGGTGAACGCGTACTGTATGGGAAGGCGCATGTCGGGCACTCCGAGCTGGGCCTTCACCGCACCGTCGCAGAACTGCACGGCACTGTGTACTATCGACTGCGGATGGACGAGCACCTGTATCTTCTCGGCAGGGACGCCGAAGAGCCAGCGGGCCTCTATCACCTCGAAGCCCTTGTTCATCATCGTAGCAGAGTCGATGGTTATCTTGGCGCCCATGTCCCACGTGGGATGCTTCAGGGCGTCGGCAGCCATCACCGTGGCCATCTGCTCCTTTGTAAAGAGGCGGAACGGTCCGCCCGATGCGGTAAGCAGAATCTTCTCCACAGGATTGTCGCCCTCGCCCACAATGCTCTGGAATATGGCCGAGTGCTCACTGTCCACAGGCAGTATCTGCACACGGTTCTCCATGGCAAGGCGGCATATCAGTTCGCCGGCCACGACAAGCGTCTCCTTGTTGGCCAGACATATTGTCTTATGCGCGCGTATGGCGTGTATTGTCGGCGAAAGGCCGGCAAAACCCACCATGGCCGTAAGCACCATGTCTATAGGCGACGCCTCTACTATCTGGTCGAGAGCGTCGCGTCCTGCATACACTTTTATTTCGGGAAGATCTGAAAGGAGTTCTTTCAGTCTGTCGTAATGTTCTTCGTTGGCGATAACTACCGCCGCCGGACGGAACTCGCGGGCCTGTTGCGCCAGCTGTTCCACTCTGTTGTTGGCTGTCAGGCAGTAGACTTCGAAAAGGTCGGAATGTTCCCTTATGACGTCAAGCGCCTGTGTTCCTATCGAGCCGGTTGACCCGAGAATACATATCTGTTTCTTCATAACCTATGCAAATCCAGTAATCCTTCCGGCAGGCGCATCCTCACTTCGCGGCGCTCCACGTCGAAGGAATCTATCAAATCCTCATTTGCCGGGATGAGCATGTCCTCGCCCTCCGGCGAGTCCACCTCAAACAGCAGGTTGGCGGTGCTGCTGTCCACCGAGCGGATAGTGCCTACGGTCTGTCCGCTGTTCTCGTCGATGAGCGTGAAACCGGCTATCTCGGCCCATGTCACCTCGTCGTCGGTTGCATCAGAAAGGCTCCGCGGGAAGTAAACCGCGCAGCCCGTAAGGTCGCGAGCACGCTCCTGTGAGTCGATGCCGCAGAACTTCACAAGCGCCGTAGTGCCGCTGTTGAATCGGTAGCTCTCCATGAAGAAGGGCACCAGAATACCGTCGATGTCGAGCACAAGATACTCGGCGTCGCAGCGGTCGAACACATCGTCGTCGAACGCGAACGACAGTTCGCCTCCCACGCCGTGCGGTTTGCCTATGCGGCCTATTCTGTAAACATCCTCCTGTCTTATCATATCAGCATCCTGTTCGCGTTATCTTCGCTCCGAGGGCGTTCAGGCGCGCCTCTATGTCTTCATATCCGCGGTCTATCTGCGCGATGTTCTCAATGCGGCTGGTGCCCTTGGCGCTCATGGCGGCAATGAGCAACGCGATGCCCGCACGGATGTCGGGACTGGTCATGCGGCCTGCCCTGAGCTGTTTGCGTCGGTCGTGGCCTATCACCACGGCGCGGTGCGGATCGCACAGTATTATCTGAGCCCCCATGTCGATGAGCTTGTCCACAAAGAACAGACGGCTCTCAAACATCTTCTGATGGAACAACACGCTGCCGCGGGCCTGTGTGGCCACAACGATGAGTACCGACAGAAGGTCAGGCGTAAGTCCGGGCCACGGAGCGTCGGCAAGTGTCATTATGGTGCCGTCGATGAACGAGTCAACCTCATAATGATCCTGTCTGGGCACGAAGATGTCGTCGCCGTCTATCTCAAGACGTACGCCCAGACGGCGGAAAGCGTCGGGAATGATGCCGAGATTGCGCATCGACACATTCTTTATCCTCACACCGTCGCCCACCATGGCGGCCATTCCTATGAACGACCCCACCTCGATCATGTCGGGCAGAATGCGGTGGTTGACACCGTGGAGCGACTTCACACCGACAATGGTTATATAGTTGGAACCTATGCCGCTGATGTTTGCACCCATGCCGTTGAGCATGTGGCAGAGCTGTTGTATATAAGGTTCGCACGCGGCATTATATATAGTGGTGGTGCCTTCGGCCAGCACGGCGGCCATGATAATGTTCGCCGTACCCGTTATCGACGCCTCGTCGAGCAGCATGTAGCAGCCCTTCAGATGTTCGGCTTCGATGTTATAGACGTTACGGTCGGTATCAACCACCAGTTCGGCGCCGAGATACTTGAACCCCAGAAAGTGGGTGTCGAGCCTGCGGCGCCCTATCTTGTCGCCCCCCGGTTCGGCTATAGTGGCCTTGCCGAAGCGTCCGAGCAGCGGGCCCATAAGCAGCACGCTGCCGCGCAGGGCGGAGCATTTTCTCACATACTCGTCGCTGCCGAGATAGCTGAAATCCAGCTCGTCGGCCTTGAACGTATAGTCGTTGCGCGAGTTGCGCGTCACTTTCACTCCCATATTCTGCAACAGCAGTATGAGATTGTTCACGTCGAGAATGTCAGGAATATTGGTTATCCTCACCTCCTCATCCGTGAGCAGCACAGCGCTTATCACCTCGAGCGCCTCGTTTTTCGCCCCCTGCGGGGATATAGAGCCTTTAAGCGGGTGACCGCCTTCGATGACAAACGATTCCATAATTATCTTCTTTTGCGTTTGCGTTCAGTGTCCTTGACTTCCATCTTCTCAAACTCGAACGTATCCAGATCCAGCTGCACCCGTCCGCCTGTGTATGCCGCCAGGTCCGAAGCCACCTTCTCGTCGTCGGCCGAACCGTTGCTCCACTGTTTCAGATTGCGTTTCATCTGGTTGGCAGTGATGCGTACCAGCTCGTCGCGCTCCGGTCCGTCGGGCATGGTCTTGAGCTTGTCGAATATCTCAAACATCATGTTTCCGTAGTGCTTCACCGGAATCTTCTTCATCGGATACTCCACCGGTGTCGGCTTCTCGGCTATCTTACCAGCCTTGCTGATGTCGCACGGATAGTCGATGTCGAGCCTGAAACCGCTCATAATGGCCAGATGATCCCACAGTTTCTGCTGGAAGTCGGCAGTTCCCGCAGCCTGCGGAAACATGCGCTCCATTATGGCCACGATGGCATTGGCGCAGCGCTGACGCTCGTCCCTGTCCTCCAGCGTCACGGCATAGTCTATCATGCTCTGCACCTCACGTCCGTATTCGGGCATGATGAGCTTCTCGCGCTGGGTGTTATAGTCTAATCCTTCTATGTTCATTGTTTGTGTCTGCGTTATTATAATTTTGCCGATTTCTTGGCAACGAAGTCTTTCAGATAGAACGGCACAAAGTAAGCCACATCCTCAAAACGCTCCTCGGCCATGCGTTTCTCAGCCAGAGGCGACATCCACTTGGCCAGAGGCTTCACGTCGGGAATAAGACGCGCGTTGGGATGATTAATCTCAGGCATACACTTGGCTGCGCCGTTACCGAAGAAATATACGGGGCCGCGGTCGAGATACTCACGGTAGGTGTCGGCCGTCACTACGTCGGCACCGACTTCTCTCACCACCTTCAGCGACCTGTCGTATATGGCGGCGTAAACCTCCATGCGGCGTGCGTCGATCATCGGACACAACAGTGCGCCCTCCTCTACCTTCTCACCCAGAAGCACCGGCACGGCCAGCAGTTCGAGAGTAGGTACAGCCAGCAGTTTCAGGTCACGGCCGTAGCACACGCCTTTGGCCATCGACACTCCTATGCGCAGACCGGTGTAAGAGCCCGGACCACAACTCACTGCCACCGCATCGAACGGTATGGCATGGCTGTCGGCAAACGACAGCGCCTCGTCAACAAACGAACCCAGCTTCACGGCGTGGTTGGGACCTCCGAAGTCTTCATTACTGTAAATGCAGGCTCCGTCCTGACTGACGGCCACCGAACATACGTCGGTGCTCGTCTCTATATGCAAAATACACGACATTTTCTGATGTTTGTTTTTATAAAACACATTTTCGCGAAGCCGCACTATGGCTGCCTCGACGTTAACGGCATTTCGTACAACTATTGTAAAGACAATGCAGACGAGCATAAAGAAAGTTTACTTTCAATTTCCCGAGTGCAGTTTATCTTTTGCAAAGATAATAAAAGGTGAGCGCAACAGCAAGGCGGTGAAACAAAGTTTTACCAAACTTGATATTGCAGAACCGCATCTTATCATCTGCAAAGATAATGCAAATCGAATGCAGAACAAAATAAATGAAAATCTTTCTTTCATTTATTTTTTATGCTGAGATGCAGCTTATATTATAAAAAGATAAGGCAAATAGCATGCCGCACAAAATATAATCAGTTATTTTTTACAACATCCGGTTCTATGATTTTGACTTTCCGCAAATCCTCCGCAAGCCATAAAAAACGCATTGTATTGGAATAAAAATGCACACGCCATAACATTCCGTCCGGCAAAGCCATGTTTTCCGGATAAACCCATCACTCATTTGTCAATCCATAACCCGCTTATAAAAACACTACATATTCCAACCCTCTGCATCCTGTCTGCTGAAAAACAACAATCAGCCCGGTCCAGGAGCAACAATATTCTCCTTCACCTTAATATATATACTCTTGAGCAGAGGAATACAACGTCATGGCGGAAAGAAGTGAGCATTATGTTTTATAGTGTTAAAAAAAAGCAGATTAATTGTATTTTTTTACCGTAAAACATTGTAGCATCATGAGAAAATTATTAACTTTGCCGAAGTTTAGTTGAGATATAGCATTCACCTCTGCTCAAGAGGTATTATATAATTTGCATAAAATATTACAATTTAAAACAAAAGTAACAACAAACAATCACAATTTAAAAGAAAAGCGAAAAACTTATTATTAAACCGGGTTCTTTTACTTCAGGATCTAAGCCGTAAATTCAACCGGCAATAATGAATCAGCACACACAATGATGAAATGATGAAATAATAGTGTGCAACACTTGAATTAAGTGAAATAATAACATATAAATTAACGCATGATGAAAAAAAAGTATCTTATTCCTAACACTTCCGTTGTGGAAGTGAAGACGGAAGGTGCCTTGCTTACCGAGTCATGGCATACAGGCGAAGAATCACTCCCTATCATTGGTCCTGACGATGAGGACAAAATCACTGATGAAGATAATGATCAGTGGACTCCTCAGAAGCGTCCAAGTAATTCTAAGAGTTTTAATGTATGGGAATAAAAACAACAAGGTAAAAAGCAAAAGCATGAAGAAGTTTACATTATTTATAGCATTGATCTTGACTGCCGTATTCGGTGTCAAGACAACAGTTTCCGCGCAAGAACCGCAAGAAGGATATGAGACGGAAGAACAGATTAAATGGATAAACTATGCCGTAGATTTCTCTGAAGCAAAAACAGCTGAAGACGGAATATACCTGTGTCACTGGGATAGTAAGAATAACAAATACACATTTGTTAACGCCGGAGGCGAATACGGAACGCAGGCTATTGCCTCAAACCGAGGAATGAAATTAACCGTAACAGGAAGCTTAAGTAGTGCCACATTTACGGGAACACTTTATAATCCAACAGAGGGTACCTCATTAGGAATGGAGCCTAGCTCAGATAGAGTATTCCTTGATAGAAAGGATTCTTGGAGACTCACTGCTAATCAAATAGAAACAAGCACAACAACTGGCATCAAAGTCAACAAGACATATTATTATATCCGAAATACAAGAAGCCAATACCTTGGCATAACTACAGACAACACATTATTGGTATATGATACCAATCCTAGTGATAGTCGTTGGCTTCTTATACCTCGCACTGCATTCCGCCAAGTATTACTTGATGTTACCCATCAGACAAACATCGAGGTAAGTGGTTTGTTCCAGAACACACGCTTTGTACGTTATATGGATAGAACATCTTCTTGGGAATGGTGGACAATTAATGGTACTTCACATGGAACTCAGTTAACAGAAGACAATGTAGACAGAGACAATGGTATAGGTCTTGGCATTAAAGATTACAAAGCATACCGTTCAATGGCTCCTGGTATAGAATATGAAGTAAAGGGTGTAACTGTACCAGGACACGGAGAAAATGAATCGATAAGCGATTTTGATTACGCAAAGAGCTATGGTAGCTTTAGTGCCGCAGAGATGAAAAGCCCTATAGTTATGCGCCAACAGATAAGTGGCATAAGACCTGGAACATATACAATTACTGCACAAGCATTCGTTTCTGATGATGCAAATGATATGAGTGGCCAAGGCAACAGCAATATCGGATTCCTTTTCGCAGCAGGAACAAGCGGAGTGAACCAGGGTGCGGAAGTACCAGTCTTGACATCTGAAGAACAAACGAATTTTACAAATAATTTCTATAACTATCACCAGAAAGTTATTAAAGCAGCAGCTAAGGGAGATACCGACCAAGAAGAGGTACTTATACAAAAGTACTTCCGTGGTAACGTCGCTGCAGGAGAATACCTGGCAACCGGTGGTGTTTACACAAAGAGTTCTGATGCCATCTACAATCCTAACACTACATTCAAGACAATAACACTGAATGTAACAGTTACTGATTCAGGTGATGGTACTGGTACCCTGACAATCGGTGCTGCAAAATATAAAGAACAAGGAACACTTTACATTGCAAATATTGATATTAAATATTCAGGAACATACGAATTCGGTATTGATTCATATAGCACAGACAATACCGCTTTCTCAGAAATCAATACAGATGGTATAGACGAGTATAAGTATGGATACGCACGTCAATTCAACCTCGTACGCGACTTTGGAGATCTAAATGAAACAGGAGATAAAATAAAAACTCCAAAATGGGAAGCTCTCGTTTTACCGGTTAACCTGACAGCTACACAGGTAAGAAATGCATTCGGTGACGATGTTAAACTGAGCAAACTCGTAGGTCTTGCAAACAATGGCAATCAGATTCGCTTTGAAGCAGTAGATTTGGCAAGCAACCCTGATGAAACGGTTATAAAGGCAGGAGACTGCTATGTAATAAAAGTTACCAAAGCACCGGAAGTAGCAAGAGATATAGCATACAAATTTGATGTATACAGCAACGATGAATTTACTGGTGATGTAAAAGTACCTGTTACATATTATGGTCCAATATATCAGATTGACGGTTTGACAAGAACTTCAAAACTTGGTGAGCTGATTGCAGCCAATGGAGGCGAATATACTAATGGTGTTGTTAAAAAGACATATGAAACAAGCGACGGAAAATTAACATACACCGGTTACTTCTATTGGAATCAGGAAGCTCCAACAAATGCATACGTTGTATCAAGAGGTAAGATGTTCTATCTGGATGATAAAAACACTTGGGCAAACCTCACCGGTACCATGTGGAAACTTGAAGGATCTTCTTTCACTGGTGCAAAAGAACTTTCTATCGACTTCGGTGATGGAGATATTACCAACGGTATAAGCGGCATCACAGCAGATGAAGAAAATACCAATGTAGCAGGTGTCTATAACCTCAACGGTCAGAAAGTATCTGACGGAACAACAACAGATAATCTTCCCAAAGGTATTTATATCGTGAACGGAAAGAAACATGTTGTACGTTGATTTTCACATCTTACGGATCATATCATAAGACAAGCTCTAAGAGCCTGGCACGCCCTCGGTGTGTCAGGCTCTTATCGTTTTCGCTTAAAAGAAAATTGCGACAGACACCTTTGCTTGTCGTCTTTTTATTAAAAACCTAAAACCAAAGATTATTCATACTTTTACTTAATAAAACCACACTGTAATTATTAACTGACAAAAACTTAAAATGTTATGAAAAAAGAAAACTACAGCAAACCGTCCATCACAGTTATCGGGCTTACTGCCGAGAGTCATTTCATGAGCGGCAGCGGTGGCAGCACTCCGCCAAATCTGGATATAAATGACGCCGTAGATGGTACACCAGAAAACGGTGCCGACTCCAAGGAAAACAATGCCTGGGACACTGAATGGTAAACGAAGCACAAAACAGAAGCAAGACATGATGAAATTAAAGACTTTACTCCTGGCACTACTACCTGTAGCCACAACCATGGCACAACCTGCCGCGCAGAGGCCGGAGGCAGGACAGACTTATTACATTTACAATCTGAACAGTGCCGGCTATCTTTATGACAGCAACAAAACACTCTCACTGTCGTCCGCCGGAACACCGGTGACACTCACCGATGCAGACCCGACAGCAGGAACCTTCTACATGACAGCATCCGAAGGTCACATCTCCGTTACACCGTTCAGCGGCATCAGCACCGACGGCAGCGGCACATACGACCAATGGTTCTTCACTCCGGTGGAAGGCAAGAACAACATATACAACATATCCTACCGCATGAAGGAAGGCAACACATTTCCGTTCCTTTATGCCGACGCCACAACCACGGCAGCAGGCGCACTGAAGATGCTGCCATATGCACCGGCCGTCAATTATACCGAAGGTCAGTGGATATTCGTTGCAGAGGGCGACTACACAGACAACACCATAGTGCTCGACGAGAAATCCGAGACATACAGCGCGCCTGCCGGTACAAACATGACCGTGAAACTCAAGCGCACGTTCAGCCCCGGCTGCTGGAACACCTTCTGCGTTCCGTTCGACATCGACGCCGCACAACTCAGCTCAGCTTTCGGCAAGGATGTACGTCTGGCCGAATACAGCGGCTGCACCGATATGGTTCTCAACTTCAAATATTCCGACAAGGCCGAAGCCGGCAAGCCCTATCTTATTTATATAAGTGCATCGCATGAAGCACCGGCCGAAGGATGTTACGTATTCACCGGCATCAACCGCTTTGTCGAGGAACCGCAGCCTGTCACCTACGACGCGTTCACACTGAAGGGCTGCTTCACGGCAGTCAATGTTCCGGCCGGCTCCTATGTCATAAGCAGGAACACCCTTTATCACACAGACGAGGATATGACAGTCAAAGGCTTCCGCGGATTCATCACATCGACAGCCTCCGGCAAACTCAACGGATGGTCTCTCGATGAAGGAACCGACGGCATTGACGGCATAACATCCGATAAGGAGAACGCCGGCGGACAGATATACACCATCGGCGGACAGAAGATGCGCAATGGTGCCTCAGACACCAAAGACATGCCGGAAGGCGTATACGTAGTCAAAGGAAAGAAGATTGTCATAAAATAAAGCAAGCCAACAAATGAAAAATATATATCATATAATTCTCACAGTCCTGCTCGGCTTCTGCTTTGCAGGCAACCTGTCGGCCGAAGACACAAAAGAAGTGCTGTGGAGCGGTTACTCGCCTAAAGGCAGCACATTCAGCAAGACATTGTCGTCAGTGGACCTGACAAAGCAAACGATACATGCCGAAATCGACCTGTCATCGTGCCAGTATAGTGTCGAAAACATACTGTCCATCGGCTCTGTCATAGACACTTGGAACGATGGTTATAATCTACATTTCTACTATACTCCATCATCAAACACGCTTGAAATTGACTGGCTTAACAAAAAAGAACCGGTCCTACGTGCTGATATAATACTGAGCAAATCCTCACTAACAGTGGATCTTACTCCTGAAGGACTTTACATAAATGACAAACTGCAGCAAGATTACACATCCTCCACAATGGGCAACCTATACTCGCTGAATTTTCTCACAATAGGAAGCGAAGAAGGTGTAACCCGCAGCTGGGCTACTTATAAAGAAGTGAGTGTCATCACACCCGGTGAAGGAGGAGACGGAGGTGAAGGTGGCGAAACACCTGTAGTCGGCGGTAAATACTACATCAGCGTAGCCGGCAATCCGAACAACGTAATAACAGTCAATTCCACCGAGAACGACGCACCGATAAGCATTGAAACACTCGGCAGCACCACAAACCAACAGTGGCAACTGCAGTCAGCCGGTACATCGTCCGACTACGACAACATGCTCATCAACGTCTATTCAGGCAAGGCTCTCGACATGGCATGCAACAACACAGCATTGCCACCATTGCAGTGGACAGCCGGTACGAACAATCCCAACCAGCTTTTCAAGTTCGAGGCACAGGAAGACGGAAGCTATAAAATCTGCGTATACTACGACAATTATCCGTATTACCTGACTGTATCCAACGGCACACCGGCACGCACAACAGATGCAGAGGCTGCAACATCATTTGTATTCACAAAAGCCGAAGGCGGCATTGAGCCACCGGTAGAGGACCGCAAATTCAACGTATCGTTCATATCCGATCAGAACAAATTGGGCGACTGGAAGGAAGACGCACATGCCACATTCATTCCTTATGCCACAACAACCGAGATGAAGTCCGACGCCTTCTACTCCTTACCATGGCTCACACCGGAGAAAGCCATGACCATCAGTCTGAACGGACAGTGGAAATTCAAGTATGTACCGGGTACAGCATCAGGTCCCGGAAGCAGCGAATTCTTCGCAGCAGGATATGACGACAGCTCGTGGGACGAGATAAAAGTACCACTGTCATGGGAAATGGCAGGCTACGGCAAACCAGTATATACCAATGTGGGCTATCCGTTCTATAATAATGCGCCGAACGCAAACCGTGGACGCGAATATAACGGTGTGACCGACAACAACTCCACCGGCTTCTACCGCCGCACCTTCACCCTGCCCGAATCATGGAACGACAAGCGCGTGTTCATCCACTTCGACGGTGTCTACAGCGCAGCCGCAGTCTGGGTGAACGGCAAGTACGTAGGATACTCTCAGGGATCCAACACCGATGCCGAGTTCGACATCACCGACTTCGTAACTCCGGGCAGCGACAACCAACTGTCAGTGCGTGTCTACCGTTGGTGCGACGGCTCATACCTCGAAGGTCAGGACATGTGGCATCTGAGCGGAATCCACCGCGACGTATATCTGGTTGCAACTCCTAAGACATTCGTAAGCGACCACTACATCACCTCAACCGACATGAACACCGAGGCCACCAGTGCGACAATGAACGTAGCTCTGACCATCGACAACCGTGACGGCGAGACGACAAAGAAGAACATTGAGGTGGAACTGCTCGATGCAGACGGCTCTACGGTAGCAAGCATGAATCAGAATGTTGAACTGACCGAGGCTGACAAGACAAAGAGCATCACGCTCTCTACAGATAAGCTCACAGGCCTCACACCGTGGAACGCCGAGAAACCTTATCTCTACACTGTCGTCGTACGCCAGAACAACGCCGACGGAGCTGAGGAGATGGTATTCTCTACAAAATACGGTTTCCGTAACATCACACGCAGTGGCAATCTCGTGTATATCAACGGACAGCGTATATTCTTCAAAGGTGTGAACAATCAGGACACACATCCCGAATACGGCCGTGCCATAGATATGGAGACAATGCTCACCGATGTGCGCATGATGAAGCAGGCCAATGTAAACACAGTACGCACAAGCCACTACCCGCGCCAGCCGAAGATGTACGCAATGTTCGACCACTTCGGACTCTATGTCATGGACGAAGCCGATGTGGAATGTCATGGCAATCAAGGTTTGACAAGCAACAGCTCATGGTCTGACGCATTCGTAGACCGCAACGTGCGCATGGTGATGCGCGACCGCAACCACCCGAGTGTCATCTTCTGGTCGCTTGGCAACGAGTGTGGCAACGGCAGCAACATGGCCGACGCATACCGTGCTGTGAAAGCCATCGACAACCGAATGATTCATTATGAGGCCGGAAGCGCAACAAGCGGTTATTCAGACATGTACTCAGACATGTATCCGACCGTTGAAAGCGTGAGACAGAAGAGCGGAGGAAACAGCGGTATGCCATACTTCATCTGCGAATACGCACACGCCATGGGACAGGCCGTGGGCAACCTCATCGACTACTGGAATGTGATAGAAAGCAGCACCGGTATCATCGGCGGTTGCATCTGGGACTGGGTGGACCAGTCTATATATGATCCGGAAAAACTCGCATCCGGCATCAAGCAGAACGAACGTGGATTCAACTACTTCACTTCAGGTTACGACTACAATTATCCAGACGTAAACAACGGCTTCCAGGGCAACTTCGTGAACAACGGTCTGATAACAGCCAACCGCGTATGGACAGCCAAACTGAGAGAAGTGAAGAAGGTTTACCAGCACGTAGCATTCGAGAAGTTCGAAGGTAACACACTCACCATAAGAAACAAATACAACTTCACAGACCTCAGCGACTTCTATCTGCGCTATACAGTTCTGAAAGACGGCCGCACTGTTGAGGAAGGACGCACGGATATGCCGTCGGTTGCGGCAGGAGCAACAGCTGATGTCACCGTGCCCTACACCACCGACTGCACCGGCGATGCGGAATATCTCATCATGCTCAGTCTCTGTCTGAAGGACGACGCATCGTGGGCAAACGCAGGATACGCCATAGCAGAGGAGCAGTTCACTCTGAAGGAACGTCCTTCACTGCAACAGATAAACGGTGGAGGCAATCTCTCCGTTGTCGGTAACAGCGTATCGGGTACAACCTCCGACGGTAAGAAGTACGAGATAACATTCTCCGGCGACGGCCAGCTCACAGGATGGACCTTCGACGGCAAATCGTTCATCAATGCAGCACCGGACTTCAATGGTTTCCGTAACATAGACAACGACCGCAACATAGCAACCACAATAAGCAAGTCGCAGTACACCAACCACAGCATCACCGGCACGCTTTCAAAATCTGGCGACAACGCCGTGATGACACAGCAGGGCAGCGGTTCGCTGTGCAATTACACGATAGCATACACCATCTATCCGTCGGGTGTCATCGACATGAAGGTGACATTCACTCCGCGCAGCGCAACTCGCCGTATCGGTCTTGGCATGCAGTTCCCCGGTGGATTCGAGAATGTGGAGTACTACGCCAAAGGTCCGTGGTCGAACTATGTTGACCGTCAGACAGGTTCATATCTCGGACGTTACACAACGACCGTTGACGATATGTTCGAAGAACTGCCCCACCCGCAGACAATGGGCGACCGCCAGGCTCTGCGCGAACTTGTACTCACCGACCGCACCAACGGCACAAATCTGAAGGTACAGACCGAAGGACAGGTTGCATTCTCACTGTCGCACTACAACGAAAGTGCATGGGATTATAACGGTGATGTTATGTGGAGCGAAGAACTTCACCCGTATGACCTGACACGCGACAACACTGTCTACGCGCACTTCGACTACTGGCAGCGCGGACTGGGCAACAACAGTTGTGCCGGTGATTCCTGTCTGCCACAGTACGAATGCCCGACATGGGGTTCATACACCTACACACTGCGTCTGACACCATCGACCGTGAACGAATAACCTAACAAAAAGCGGTCCGGCGCTGGCCGGAAGCATTAAAGACAAATACAAACATCCAGGTCCGCCTGTACGCGTGTTGCGTGCAGGCGGATTTTTTGTATCAGTCGCCTCAGATTCTTCCTTTACACCTTTTACGGTTCAGTATAAATCCTATGAGGATAGGTTTCAATAATAAAGCCTGCGACTTCAATGCCGTAAACGAAAACAATATGAGGCACTTACAGTTTTTCAGTATCCAGTGATTTTTTCGTCTGAGTTTTCTGTTCTACCCCGAAAAATAAGAGAATATTTGCGGGCAGACTCTCCTTCTGACGCAAATACGCGAGAAATAAGAGACATACGCAAAACATTGAACATCAAAGACTTACATTCAAAGACAATTTTTCTATCACGCAATAAGCACCGTTTCAGCACGTGATACAGCCCATATCATGGCCTGAAACGCACAATATCACACCCTGATACAGACGTAATCAGCCCCTCAAACAGGCATTATCAGAATGCAGAGTGAATCATCCTGCACTCCACTACAAGGTATACCACAAGTCCGTACGGCATAAACCGGCCTCTCTTATGCCATATTTAACAATTCTTTACATCTCTTTCGCAAAAAATTTTTGTCAAAAAAAAGTCAAGAAAAACTGTAAGTCCGTCGCCCGGATTTTCTTTAAAAAAGCCGACATGACGCACAGTGAGACACCCGGAAAACATACACCCTTTTTATGGTGAGGATTTATCGGTTATAGCAACGTGAGTTTATCATAACATGAGGCAAAGCCTGTCACTATTTATACCATCCGCGTTACTGGAAATAATTCAATCATTCCGTGACTCTTCATCTATAAAACCCAACCTCACAGCATTTCTGCCGGGCAGTTTCTACAGACACGACAAAATCGCATACAATCGCCGAAAACACCGTTAAAGACACAATAAAACAAGACAAAAACACGTTAACAATAAAAACCTATAACTGATATGAAAACCTGTAACATTCTCCGCCCTCTGGCACTATTGTGCCTGATGCTCAACGTCATGAGCGCCTACTCACAGAACAAATACAGATGGACCGACGAACTTGCCCTGCTCCGTTCCATCGACCGTCTGCCCGAATACCGCAGCGGATGCCTCATCGAGCAATTCTCAAGCTACGACCGCACATGGGGCAACGACGACGGATTTTCCGGAAAAAACTCCTATCTGCGCAAGGAAGACGGCAAACTCGTGATAGCCGAGATGAAAGGCGCCGGCGTCATCAACCGCATCTGGACGCCTACTCCCAACGACAACATGCTCTGTTTCTACTTCGACGGAAAGAAAGAACCGGGCCTCCGCATCCGTTTCTCCGATCTGTTCTCCGGCAAGGTATTCCCGTTCGTCAAACCCGTATGCGGCAACGAGGTGGGCGGCTACTACTGCTATCTGCCCATCACCTATGCCAAGTCGTGCAAGATAGTGATGGAAGGCGAAGGCCTGCAGTTCATTCAGATACAATACCGCCAACTGCCCGGCACCAAGGTAGAGACATACGACGGCACATTCACCGATGCCGACAAGGCTCTGCTCGATGATGTCTGCAACACATGGGCAGCCACAAGTCCGCAGGCCGACACTTATTCGAACGGCCGTTCAGCCGGTACGACCGTAAGCGAAAAGACCATCACCCTGAAGCCGGGCGACGAAGTGACATGCTTTGAGAGCAATGTTCCGGGACGCATCACGGGAATAGAGATAGACGGCGGCACTGCCTTTGAAGGCCCAAACAAGAACATCATACTCAGCGCCCGGTGGGACGACGACAAGACTGAAGCCATCTGCGCACCCGTGGCCGACTTCTTCGGCTACGCATACGGACGGCCCGCCATGCGCAACATACTCATGGGCCGCAGCGGATACACCAACTACTGCTACCTGCCCATGCCTTACGACAAGTCTGCGCAGCTGAAGCTCATTTACCGCCGCACGGAAGGCACACAACAGCCACCGGTATCCGTAAGAGTGAAAATACATCACAACACCACCGCCCGCGACGCCAAGACCGAAGGCAAGTTTTATTCTTCATGGCGACGCACGCGCACGCCGTTAGGCGAATACCACACATTCCTCAACACCAAAGGCAAGGGCCACTACGTCGGCACCATACTCCTTGCACAAGGTCTGCGCTCCGGCATGACCACATTCTTCGAAGGTGACGACAGCACCTACGTAGACGGCAGAATGCGTATGCACGGCACCGGCTCGGAAGACTACTTCAACGGCGGATGGTATGCGCTGCTCGACCGTTGGGACCGCGGCCACAGCATGCCCATACACGGATGTCTCGACTATTCGTTGCAGATGTCGCGCACCGGCGGCTACCGCTTCTTCATAAGCGACAAACTGACCTTCGACAAGGAGATTTTCCACGGCATAGAACATGGCGATGTGAACAACTCCTATCCGGTTGACTACACGTCGCTGGCCTTCTACTACTCCGACACGGCACCCGACAGCCGCATGCAACCCGCCGGCGACCTGCTGAAAGAATACCAGCCAGGCAGACACACATTCTATCCACAGCTCATGGAGATTACGCCCGACGGCGACATACAGATAAACAACGACCGCGGACTGCGCATAAGCACCGGCAACAGCGGCAATCTTCGCATACTGCTCAACGACATACCTGAGGGTCGCTACAAGCTATATATGAGCTATCACGAGACGTCTGCCGGCACTGGATTCCAGATATGGCAGCGTCAGAAACTCATTACCGACTGGCGCGAATCGCACAACGACACCGACACCTATCGCGAAGATGTCTATATGGGCGAAATAGAACTGACCGCACAGGACAATTCCATCACGGTGCACATAGCAAAGAACGACAACGGCAACAGCCTCATCATAGGCACCGTGACGCTCGAAAGAATGTAAGAAAAACTGCATACGGTATGTGTACTTATGCCTTGCCCGTAAATCAAAAAGCAGGGCATAAGACCATACGCCGCAGAATATATGACAAAAAATCTACGAAAACATTCCGAACAGACGGTTTATTCACCTTTTCTACACTTATTTCCCTCACAAACAGCCGTCATTCGGAATATTTTCGTAGATTTGTAGAAGCTACAATAACAATGCAAACAGGATCTGTCCGTGAGGCCGCAGATACCACAACCGCAACAATAATACAATACATATAGTATCAGCTGATACAATTCATTCAACCCATAAACCATAAAACAAAATTCCTATGGAAAAATTTCTGTTTATTCTCATTACTCTGTTATTCACCATTGACATACAGGCACAGGAAGAATATTCCTACAATCAGCTTATCGCTGCCATGAAGTGCAGGATGATAAAGATGGAGGCAGTGATGGATGTGAAAGAATCAAGTGAAACTTTTAATGACACCGACACGCCTGTCAGACTGACACTTGTGTATGGTGCGCAATCATCCGGCTATGCCAGCGACGACTACGTCTATCTTATGTACGAGACTCCAGACGGAACAGAGTGCAAGGATTGCAAGGGATTCATGGATTATCCCACAACAAAACTTACGGGCAAGCCAATTGATGGAGCAGAACCTTACATTAGTGTTTTTTACGGTAAGAACCAGGTACTTAGTATCGGTAACATAAAACCTGCCCCCAACTCAAAGTCAAACATTACAAAATCTTATCATTATATTCAGGTTATCAACAAATCATCCGGCAACGCTTCTTCATATTATATACGCAGTTGTGACTTCTACGACATCTCCAGCGGCAAAGAGAGACTCGTACTCAAAGGCTACCGTCCGTGGCAATACGACTACATCAACAATAACCTTTTCAGAGTATTCGCCGACAACATGCGCAAATACTATGAGTAGCTGTGGCCGTCCGTCACACACCTACAGCATGGCTACAATCCGTTCACGTCATGCATATATACAATGCGGGGCAGACATGTCGTGAAGACTGTCCGCCCCGCATTTGCTGTCAGATGCGCAATCCCATACCGAACGACGCTGAATAGCACTTCGGAGCGCGACTCGTTTTCAGGAGAGGAGTGAGTCCCGCACGTCCGTATATCATCAGGCAACCGTAGCCCAGACGCATCTCAAGGTTGACTCCCAACGGATTGAGATTGATATCCTCTGTCTGTGTGTGCGTCTTTTTGTTCGCACGATATTTCGACTCGTCAGACATGCGCATGTCTATCGATGCTCCCAATCCGGCGTAGAAACTTTTTCTCGACCACTCCATCATCACCGGCACACGTATAATGCTGTAGGTGATGTAGCTTTTCTTCACCTTGATATCCTCTTTCTCAACCAGTGACGACATGCCGTCGGTGGTTGTAAGAACATAGTTTCCCTGAAAGTGATTGTATGCCCAGGTTGTCTGCATGGCCGTTGTCAGTGCAAGATTACGGCCAAGCCTGAAAGCCACACTCGCCAGCGTGAATCCGAATTCCCAAGACTTTGAGTCGCGTGTGTGCAAGGCAGTGCTTCCACTGAAGCCCATCGCTCCGTCCGACAGCAGATTGTAGCCCATGAAGAAAAACGGATAATGGCTCTCCATGGGTTTCCTGTTTTTACCCAATGTCTGCGGGATGAACGGCGACGTGACGTAAACCCGCTCCACCTCCTGTCCGTCGGTGAAACTCGTCTCATATGTGCGTGTGAGCTGTGTGCCGTCGTTGTCGTAAACGCTTACGCGAGTTATGCCCGCAGAATCGTTCACGACTATCTGCCTGTTGTTCATGATGATGGTTGTGTCGGCCGGCTCCGAAGCCACTGCAGCGAGCGGCATCAGCACAGCCAGAAGTAGTGTTTTTCTCATATCCATATATTTTTTGTTTTACATTATTTTCTTGAATAGCACATTTTCATAATGTCGTCGGGCGACAGATCTCCTTCAATATAAATCACCGTACCGCGTCCTCCACTGCTCTTGCTGAAAAGAATGTAGCGGTTGACGTTCTTCGCCGCAGGCGTCATCATGTAGTATCCACTCACCACACGGCCATCTTCCACCACCTCGCGTATCTTCTTCGCCTGACGGCGGTCGCCTTTCAGTATGGCTTCTATCTCCGCGGCGTTCTTCCGGTATATAAGACTCTTATACACCTTCAGCCGATATCCCATCAGCGATGTGTTGTTCATCTCCACCATCTTGCTGCCGCGCTCATGGCCGAACCGACGGAACACCTCGTCCACACCGAGCCCCTTCTGAGCGCAAACAGGCAGAGCGACCAGCAACATCAGCATTGCCGTAAACATGCGCACGAGCATTGTCTGTCGCCGTATGCCGGCATTATGGTTTGCATTGATGTGTTTCATATATATTGCTTTTTATTTCTATTGTTTTCTTTACGTTATCATTCCGCCACATTTATACGTCTGCGCACTGCCCGCCACGGCCTTCAGTCGGCCATCATATCGAGTGCAGAGAACGAGTCTTCCTCGTCTGCCGACACCATCTGCAGTGCCTCCATGGCCTCACGTTCCACCACCTGACGGCTTGTATATACGCGGCCGTCTATCACAGCGTAGTTTTCGCGGCTGTCGGGTATGCCGGTCAGCAGTACCACGCCAACCACACAAGCCGCGGCCAGGAGTGCGGCCACCGCGACACGCACACCTCCGCGCCGCCTCATCGGCATCACGACAGCCTTATCCGTCACCGGTTTCTCCGTGTCTGCCGCCATGCGTTCCTCGTCCACATAGGCCATCATGGCACGGCACGGACGCCATTCGTCTGGTATATCGTCGCCCGCCTGTCTGAAATACAGAGCCAGTTCGCACTCTTCGGCAGCAGTGGTCTCTCCGTCGAAATATCGTTCTATCAGTGCCTCGATGTGTTGGTCCTTCTTTTTCATAGCTGTATGTGTTTTCTGAAAACCTTTTTATGTGTCAGCTGCGGTGCACTGCCGTAAGTCTGACAAACTCCTGACGGATTCTCATGCGCGCCCTCGACAAATTCTTGCGCAGGCTCTCTGCCGAGCAGCCCGTTATCTGCATTATCTCGCTGCTGTCGTATCCCTCTATCTCCTTCATGCGGAATATCATGCGCTGAAGATCGGGCAGACTCTCCACAATGCGCCTCACGAGGTCGGCCTCATCGCGTGCCTCCACCGCCGTTCCGTCGTCGCCGATGGGTTCACCCGTTGCGGCGCGTCCCTGTTCGTAGCGTCCGTGGCGCCAGCGGTCGTTGGCAAGATTGCGCATTATGGTGAAGGCGAGCGCACGGTGGCCACCCTCTCCGTCTATCGAGGCGCGCATGTTCCACAGCCTGAGCATCACTTCCTGCACCAGGTCTTCCGCAGCGTCTGCGTCGCCGGTAAGGCGGCAGGCAAGCTCTTTCAGCTCACCGCGCATGGGTATTATCGTGTTATTGAATTCGTCGGTTCTCATTTCGTCCTTCATAATTATAAACGATTGAAACAAAAAAACGTGACATCAGTATCACATTTTTTTCATTCTATCCCTATTTCTTCATTCCCCTGTCGGAACTTTTTCCCCATTCCACCTACGACCGCACAGTCTTTGCTGTTCATTTCTCAATAATTTTACCATCGGCAGTACATATTTATACAGTTCACCACACCCACAACCATACACAGGACACTCCGTCGGGTCTCACGACAAAAGGCATCCGAAAAAATATAATATAACAAAACGAGACACGGCGTTATATTTTTTTGTACTTTTGCAGCAGATAAAACGTCACCCGACAACCGTCAGAAGGCACATCTCTGCCACGGTGACGCTTCAGAGTATGAATCTTATAAACAACAAACAGACTGAACAAGGCAACGTCTGCATAAACAGAATACGTATATGATACAATCAATGACCGGTTACGGCAAGGCAACCGCAGCCTGCAAAGGTAAGAAAATCCATGTGGAAATAAAGTCGCTCAACAGCAAGACCCTCGACCTTTCCACCCGCATAGCACCGCTCTACCGCGAGAAGGAAATGGAGATCCGACAGACAATAACGGCAAGACTGATACGCGGAAAAGTGGATTTCTCTATATGGATAGAGAAGGATGCCGCCACTGACGCCACACCGATAAACGCGGCTCTGGTAGAGAACTACTACCGCCAGATAAAGGAAATAGCCGCAACAACGGGAATACCCGAGCCGGAGGACTGGTTTCACACATTGCTGCGTCTGCCCGACGTGACAACAAAAACCGACGTGGAGGAACTCGATGACGAAGAGTGGAACACTGCGCGTGCGGCCATCGACGAGGCAATAGACAGGCTCATCGACTTCCGCAACCAGGAAGGAGCGGCACTGCAGAAGAAATTCACCGAGAAGATTGACAACATAGGAGCACTGCTCAAGAGCATCGAACCATACGAGAAAGCACGCGTGGAGAAGATAAAGGCGAGAATTGTGGAGGGTCTGAAGGCCATACCCGACGTGGAATACGACAAGAACCGCCTGGAGCAGGAACTGATATACTACATCGAGAAACTCGACATAAGCGAAGAGAAACAGCGTCTGGCAAATCACCTGACCTACTTCCGCGAGACCATGAACGAGGAAGGCGGACAGGGAAAGAAACTGGGCTTCATAGCACAGGAGATGGGACGCGAGATAAACACCACCGGAAGCAAGAGCAACAATGCCGAAATGCAGAACATCGTGGTGAAAATGAAGGACGAACTGGAACAGATAAAGGAACAGGTGCTCAACGCACTCTGATAAACAACATGGCCGGCGCGACATGTCCGTGCAGACACGTACGCACCACTGTAATATAAAAACACTGACACATGAACGACAATACGAAGACCGGAAAACTTATCATATTCTCCGCACCGAGCGGATGCGGGAAGAGCACTATCATAAGCTGGCTGATGAAACACGAGGAACTGCGTCTGGCATTCTCCATATCGTGCACAAGCCGTCAGCCGCGCGGAACAGAACAGAACGGAGTAGAATATTTCTTCATAACACCCGATGAGTTCCGCCGCCGCATTGAGAATGACGAGTTTCTGGAGTATGAGGAAGTTTACAAAGACCGCTTCTACGGCACTCTGAAAGAGCAGGTTGAGAAACAGTCGGCACAGGGCGACAACGTAGTGTTCGACGTTGATGTGAAAGGAGGATGCAACATCAAAAAGTTCTATGGCAACCGTGCCCTAAGCATTTTTATCCAGCCACCTTCGATAGACGAGCTGCGCCGCCGTCTTGAAGGACGCGGAACGGATGCTCCGGAAGTGATAAACGACCGCATAGCACGCGCCGAATTCGAACTGTCGTTTGCTGGACAGTTCGACAAAGTGGTGGTGAACGACGACCTGCAGAAGGCCGAAGAAGAGACCATGGCTATCGTCAAGGAGTTCCTCGGACTCTGAACAGACGATGTACACGGTGACAGTCACACACCGTGTACGACAGCAAGACAACAGACTGGACACATGAAGAAAATACGTACAGGACTCTACGGCGGCTCGTTCAATCCCATACACAACGGCCACATAGCCATAGCACGGCAAATGATAGAGAAAGCCGGGCTGGACGAAGTGTGGTTCATGGTGTCGCCGCAGAACCCTCTGAAGGAGCGCGACACACTGCTCGACGATGCAAAACGGCTGGAGATGGCGCGCAAGGCACTCGAGGGACAGCCACGTCTGAAGGCCTGCGACTACGAGTTCGCACTGCCACGGCCATCGTACACGTGGCATACGCTTCAGTCTCTGTGGCGCGACTATCCCGACAGAGAGTTTATTCTGATGATAGGTGCCGACAACTGGGCGCACTTCGGCCGCTGGTATCATGCCGACGACATAATGCGTACGTGCAACATTCTTATATATCCGCGCCGCGGATACAACGTGAACGCGTTGTCGCTGCCGACCTGCGCTCAACTTGTTGACACAGGTCTGTATGACGTGAGTAGCACAGAGATAAGGCAACTCATAAAAGAAGGCCGGGATGTCAGCCGTCTGGTGCCGGCAGACATAGTGGACATGGCCGAAAAATACTATGGCGCCACAGCAGCCGTATAAGCTCCGGACACCTGCCGCAGACAACATTCCGACATAACACCCCGCACACACCCCGACACGCCGCACGCACGGCGGAATACACCACATCATGAAAAACGCCGACAGCAAGGCTGTATCGGGATTGTAACAGAAGTGTAGCATAATTGTAGTATGTTTATCCGACCTTTGCAGAAAATATACAACAAACTATGGCAAACAGTACAAGCAGCAAGAAAAAAGCACAGGAAAGTTATATCGACCGCGACATAAGCTGGATGTATTTCAACCGCCGCATACTGCAGGAGGCAACCCGACAGAACGTCCCGTTGCTGGAACGTCTGAGCTTTCTCGGCATCTACTCAAACAATCTCGACGAATTCTTCAGAGTGCGCATGGCAACGCTGAGCCGCATTGCCGAGTGTGAGGACAAGACTCTGAGAAAGGAGAAGGAGCACGCACAGAAGCTGATAAAACGCATAAACAAGCTGAACAACACTTACGCCAAAGAATATGAGGAAGCAATAGCCGACGTTACACAGCGTCTGCGAGACGAACACATATTTCTGCTCAACGAGAACGAACTGGACGAACAGCAGCAGAAGTACGTCAGATTGTTCTTCCGCCAGAAACTCAGCGGCTTTGTAAGCCCCGTGTGGATAACTGCTGCCAAACAGCTTACTGACGAAACGGACGAAAGCATATACCTCGGCGTGAAGATGAACGCCGAAGGCAAGAAATCGAGCGACTACGCCCTGATAGAACTGCCGGTGTCGGTGAGCGGACGATTTGTCCGACTGCCAGACAGGGAGGAGAACAAATATCTGATGTATGTGGACGACGTGATACGCTACTGTCTGCCGTTCATTTTCGGCGGACTTGGCTACACGCATTTCGAAGCCTACTCCTTCAAATTCACGAAGGATGCCGAGATGGAGATGGGCAACGATCTGCGTAACGGCATGTTGCAGAAAATCTCGAAGGGAGTGAAGAGCCGCAGAAAGGGCGACGCGCTGAGAGTGATCTACGACCAGAACATGCCGCGAGACCTGCAAAAGCGCATCATGAACCTGCTGAACCTCGACAAGCTCGACACTGTACTGGCCGGAGGACGCTATCACAACCATAAGGATCTGATGGCATTCCCCGACTGCGGACGCGACGACCTGAAGTATCCGGCATGGAAACCGATAGTACGACCCGAGGTCAACAGCAGCCAGGAGAGTCTGCTGCGCCTTGTGCAAAGCGGCGACAGATTCATACACGTGCCTTACCACAGCTTCGACTACTACATACGCCTGCTACAGGAAGCCGCCATACACAAAGAAGTGAAAAGCATAAAAACAACACTTTACCGTCTGGCCAAGGATTCAAAGGTGGTAAAGGCTCTCATTGGAGCCGCACGCAACGGCAAGAAGGTGACGGTGGTCATAGAGTTGCTGGCACGTTTTGACGAGGCATCGAACATCAACTGGTCAAAGAAGATGCAGGATGCAGGCATACATGTAATATTCGGAGTGGAAAATCTGAAGGTGCACTCGAAGATAACACATATCGGAATGAAGAACGGCAGCGACATAGCATGCATAAGTACAGGCAACTTCCATGAAGGAAATGCACGCGTCTATACCGACTATATGCTCATGACTGCGGCGAAGAACGTAGTGAGAGATGTCAACTCTGTATTTACATTCATCGAGAAACCTTATATTCCCGTTACATTCAAGGAACTGCTCGTATCGCCAAACGAGATGAAAAAGAAGTTTATCAGACTGATAAACAACGAGATAAAGAACAAACAGCAGGGCAAACCGGCATACATAAAGGTGAAGATAAACCACATAACAGAGCCGGAGATGGTGAAGAAACTGTACGAGGCATCGGAGAACGGTGTGAAGATAGACCTGCTGGTTCGCGGCAACTGTTCGCTCGTGACAGGCATTCCGGGGAAAAGCGACAACATACGCATCTGCGGAATAATAGATCGTTATCTGGAACATTCGCGCATATACATATTCGCCAATGGTGGGGAGAAGAAATGCTTCATTGGTTCGGCCGACTGGATGCCTCGCAACCTGGACAACCGCATTGAGGTGGTAACGCCTGTATATGACGAAAAAATAAAGGAGGATCTGGAAAGAGTGATAGACTACGGCCTGCGCGACACAATGCAGGGACGCCTTGTCGACGGCACGGGAGAGAACAGACCTTGGACAACTGAGGACGGAGCAATATTCAGATCGCAGGAAGAACTTTATAAATATTACAAGGAACAACAGGCTGCAGATGCGTGAGCCTCAGCCTGAAACACAAAACAACGAAAGATATGTGCAACAAAACGACTGATACGGAAAAGAAATGTTACGCGGCGATAGACATTGGATCGAACGCTGTGCGACTGCTTATAAAGAAAGAAGACGATGATGAGAATCTGGTAAGCAAACGCCTCACGAAGGCTCTGCTGCTGCGTGTGCCACTGCGGTTGGGATTTGATGTATTCTCACTTGGTGAGTTATCGGAGAAGAAAGCGAAGAACCTCAGACGACTGATGAAGGCCTTCCGCCAGCTCATGAAGATATATGAGGTGACAGACTACCGCGCCTGCGCCACCTCTGCCATGAGAGACGCACGCAACGGAAAAAGCGTGATAAAAAAGATACTGAAGGATTCTGACATCAACATAGAGATCATAAACGGTCAGGAGGAGGCGCGCATCATATACAACAACCACATAGAATGTCTTGAGGACCGTACGGGCAACTACATCTATGTGGACGTGGGCGGTGGCAGTACAGAGATAAACCTGCTGACAAACGGACAGCTGGTAGAGTCGCTCTCATACAACATCGGTACAGTGAGAATGCTCAGCGGCGCGGTGAAGGAAGAGACATGGGAGACCATGAAAAATGACCTGAAACGACTCACTGCCGACTTCGACAACATAAACATAATAGGTTCGGGCGGAAACATCAATAAAATGTACCGCATGTCGGAGAAGAAGGACAAGAAGAAACAGCGTCTGCCGGTAAGCGAACTCAAGGCTCTCTACGAAATGCTGGAGCCTCTCACGCCGGAACAACGCATGAAGGAATATGCTCTTAAAGCCGACCGCGCCGACGTTATAGTACCGGCAGCAAAGATATTCCTCACCATTGCAGACACAGTAAAGGCCGAATATGTACACGTACCGGTGATAGGTCTGGCCGACGGAATAATAGACAGCCTGTACGCTAAAGACCACTGCGGCGACAAGGAACAGGCCTGACCGTTGCGGAAAGAGGTCTCGGCACCTCAATTCCATAAGAAAAGCAACGGAACAAAGACATACAATAATACCATATATACACTCATACCGGAACGGTTGGCGGAACAAATAGCATGACAGCTCTGCCAACCGTTTCGGTTTTTTGTTTCCATAGAAAAACGCAAAAACACATAACCTTCCAACAAACCGTATTGCATCAGAATACGAAAAAAACGGCATGTCCTCATTCTTTAAGGGCGGAATGGACTTTTCCCGTTTTTTTTACTAACTTTGTAATCGGAACCCTACAACCAGGAAGGTTGTATTTTCCATCATTGTGTATGTATCTCTGCTGACAGCAGAAAGTGAAATCAAAACTCCATACAAAATGAACACAGACTCTAATATGCCCAAACAACAGGTCATAGTATCACTGACCTCATTTCCGGCAGCGATACCCTATGCAGCAAAAGCCATACAATCTGTCCTGAACGGCTCCGTGCTCCCGGACAAGATTGTGCTGTATCTCACTTTCTCACAGTTCGGCGAAGACGGTGTTCCCAAGGAACTGACAAGCATGTCTGAGCATAACCCCGTGTTTGAAATAAGAAACTACGACACCGACATAAGGTCGTACAGAAAACTGATCCCAGCACTCAAGGACTTCCCTGACGCGGTGATAGTGACGATAGACGATGACGTGGCATATCACAGACACATGCTTCGCGATCTGCTCAGGCTGCATGCAGAGATGCCGGACGCTATTCTGGCCCACCGCGCCAAGCTCATGAAGCCAGGCCGTCCCTACCGCACATGGAGAAAATACAGATGGTATCACTTCCTGACAAAGCGCATACACCGCAGCTACAGAAACATACAGACGGGTGTGGGAGGTGTGCTTTATCCGCCCGGAGCACTGAAAAAGGATATGCTCGATGTAGAGTTGTTCACACGCATAGCGCCTACAACAGACGACATATGGTTCTGGGCAGCAGGCGTGGCCAACGGCAGATGTGTGGTGCCGGTGCCTTTCGGACACAACAAACCCAAGGGAGTGAATAAGCCGCGGGAGCTGTCGCTCAAGACGGTGAACTTCAAGACCGGGACAGACAGAAATGCGGCCGCACTGAAAGCCATAATAGATGAGTATCCGGAAATAGGCCGGAGACTCGAGGAGGACATTCACGCAAACCAATAAGACAGAAATGTATAACGGACAGAAAATAATTGTTTCGCTGACATCTTTCCCTGCGGCAATACCTTATGCGGTGCAGGCCATACGCTCAGTACTGGAAGGTACGGTGCTGCCAGACATGATTGTGCTGTATCTGGACACGCAGAAGTTTCCGGAAGAGAAACTCCCGCAGGAACTCGAAGAGCTGAAACGCGAATGTGACATATTTGAAGTGAGATTCGATCCGGCAGAAATCAGATCGTACAAGAAGCTAATACCGGCACTGAGGGACTTCCCTAACGACGTGATAGTGACCATCGACGACGACATATACTACCACGCCAACATGCTGCGCGACCTGCTCAAGCTGCACAAACGGCTGCCGGATGCCATCATAGCCCACCGCGTCAGAAAGGTGCAGTTGGGCGTTCCATACAAGAAGTGGAGAAAATACAAGTGGTATGACTTCATTCTCAGACGTCATCACTTCGACCATCATGCAATGCAGACAGGTGTAGGCGGTGTGCTGTATCCGCCCCACTCGCTCGACGAGACAATGCTCGACGCCGAACAGTTCATGGCTCTTGCTCCGACCAACGACGACGTATGGTTCTGGGCGGCGGCCGTATCGCGTGGCACTTATGTCGTGCCGTTGCCCAACGGACGCAGTCATACGCACGAGATAGGCAAGCCAAGGGAGTTCGCACTGAAGACCGTTAATCTGAAACCGGGCGACGACCGCAACCGTGAAGCGCTCGAAAATATTCTCAAACATTATCCTGACGTAAGACGCAGAATAGAGCACACAAAGTGATAAAACCACAATGCATGCCGGCAATGGAGACAACGCCGGACTTGCTGTCAAAGCTATGAGAAATGGAATATAAACTTTTGGCAATCAGCACTGAGAAACAGGTAAACATCGGCGACTATATACAAGCTCTGGCTGCGGCGCAGTTTCTTCCCGCGAAAGATGGCTTCATACAAAGAGAGAAGCTGAAAGACTACGACGGCGCAAGATGCAGGATGATAATGAACGGATGGTATATGCACCATCCGGAGCAATGGCCGCCGTCGGAAAAGATAGACCCGCTGTTTGTCGCATTCCACATAAACGTATCGGCAAAGGACGCCATGCTATCGGAAGAGAGCATCAGTTATCTGAAAAAACACGAGCCGATAGGATGCAGAGATTTTTATACGAGAGACATGCTGAGGGAAAAAGGCGTGGACGCCTACTTCTCCGCATGCCTGACGCTGACGCTTGGAATGACCTACAAGGCGGAAGAAAGAGCAGACAAATGCTATTTCGTAGATCCATTCATCCCGAAAAAGAAGAAAGTATATGATGAGATATACAACACTCTGTGGATGCTGTCGCACCGGAGTACATGGAATACCATAGGAAGAATAGCAGAAAAGATGCCCAGCAAGAAGGGTTTCAAGAAGCGCATACACGCATGCCGTTTCTATCGTGCGTACATAAAACTGTTCACGGAAGAAACACTGCTGGAGGCCGAATACATATCACAGAGAAACAAAGGCTATCTGTCGAAATTCGACACAGACAGCGAACGTCTGGCTGAAGCAGAACGGCTTGTCAGAAAATACGCCAGGGCCAGGCTGATAGTGACGTCAAGAATACATTGCGCCCTGCCTTCCCTGGGACTGGAAACGCCGATAATTCTTACAGACAGCGCAGGTATGTCGGAAAAGAAAAAATGCAGAATGGGAGGACTGCGCGAACTGTTCAACATCATAAGTTTCAGCAGTAACGGCTTTGAAACGAACTTCCGGTTTGACAAGAACAAGAAGATATCAATATCCAACATGCCTGCAAACAAAGTCTCATGGAGAAACTACGCCGACACGTTGATAAAAACCTGCAAGAGTTTCATAGCCAAGGAAAATTCATAATACGACGGATCAGAAACAGATTCCGATATTCAAAATCATTCGAAAATATGGACATGGACATAAATATGGTGTATCTCTGGGTTGACGGGAACGACCCTGCGTGGCAGGCAAAACGCAATGCTCTGATAGGCATGCCGGACGAAAACAGCCCCGTGAACTGCAAAGGACGATACGCAAACAACGATGAGCTGAAATACAGTCTGCGGTCGGTGGAGCAGTATGCGCCGTGGATAAAGAAGATATTCATTGTGACCGACAACCAGATACCCGAATGGCTTGACACGAACAATCCTAAAGTGAAAATCATAGACCACCGTGAAATAATGCCACCGGAGAGTCTGCCATGCTTCAACTCCAGCCTGATAGAGCATTTCCTGTACCGCATACCGGGACTGGAGGAACATTTCCTGATAGCCAACGACGACACGTTCATTAATAAAAACGTGTCGCCGGAGGATTTCTTCACACCGGACGGACGGCCGATTATACGTCTCACACGCAAGCCTTTAAGAAAACTGAGATGGTTCTGGCGTGAGAAGATACGCAAGAAACCGCTGAAAAACTACAGCAGTATGATTGCCCGCTCATCTGAAATGGTGGAAGAAAAGTTCGGACATTATTACTCAGGAATGCCCCACCACAACATAGACGCTTACCTGAAAAGCGATTACAGGCGGATGGTGGAGGATGTATTCTGTGACGAATTCAAGACAAACAACCTCAATAAAATAAGAAGTGACAACGATGTGCACCGCAGTGTGATTTCCTATGCCATACTTGCCATGAAACACGGAATACTCCGCTATGTGACACAAGAGGAGTCGATGCATGTGATGATACACAAGGAAAGACATTATGCAAGACTTGACAGAAAACGTCCGATGCTTTTCTGCATGAACGACTCGGAATATGCCACAGACGAAGACCGGATGAGGGAGAAAGCATATCTGGAGAAACGCTTTCCGAAGAAAGCGTCGTTTGAGAAATAAGGGCACGATAGACATTCAGCGGGATTGGATTGGCTGCAACAGAAGGCCGCGGATCCAATCCCTTATCTGTGCCGTAGAGTTCTGCTGAAAGAGAATCAATCGGGGCACTTACAGATTTTAAGTATCCGGCGGTTTTTCGGTCTGAGTTTTCTGTTCTACCCCGAAAAATAAGCGAGAATTTGCGGGCAGACTTTCCTTCGGGCGCAAATTCGCGAATTCTGAGAGGATTATACAAGACATTGAACATCAATAGCTTACAATCAACAACCATTTTTCCGACCTGCAATAAGCACCGTTTCGGCATGCGATATTGCCCATATCAGGGGCTGAAATGCTTAATATCATGCCGTGATATGGACTTAACCGGACCATAAAACAGGCATTATCGGAACGCGAATTGAATTATTCCGACCTACGTCATAGGGTATATGAAAAGACCATTCTATATGAAATGCCCTTTATTGTATGTGATTTAACATCTGTTTACATCTCTTTTGCGATTTTATTTTGTCAAAAAAAAGTCAAGAAAAACTGTAAGTACGTCGTCTGAGTTTTCTTTAAAAAAGCCGGAATGAGCCGCAAGAGAAAACACGGAAAGTTTGCACCGACCCGGCGGCGATGAATCATCGGTTGTGGAAACATGCGTTTAACATGAGAAAAAGCGCTCTCACGCTTTATACCGTCATGCATTGCCGGCAGGTTATGCATCAGTGCCCGGCAGCGCAAGAATAACAGTAAAGGCCCACAACGACTCCTCTTGGACGGAATAAGAACCATAAAAATGTGTCCGATATATGATTGCACTATTTAAGCAAATCGCATATCGGACACATTGTTTATGTGTATATTGTCTCACACAATATTCAGTCTGTCACTCTTTGATGTCGTTCAGATCGTAGCGGTCGAAGTATCCCATATCCCTCAGAGTGTTGATGCGGGCACGTCCGCGGGCACGTTTGGCGAGAAATTCCTCGTATGATTTCACCGCATAATGATTTATTCGGATTACGTCCTGCTGTGGAACTCGGTCGCGGAAACCTTTCTTCAACGGCACACCGTGCGAATCGGCAGCCCGGCCGGATATGCGCGCCGCCTCATGACATCCGGTCATCGTGCATACACGTCGCGGATCGGCAATGCTCTTTACATGCGTGTTCAGCCTGTGTTCGGGCAGCGAATGACATCTGAATCGCTCCATTACACCGCCCGGTTCGCGCTTTTTCGCACCACCGCTTCCGTAGACCAGCCAGTTTATCTCCACAACGGAGAACTTTTCCATACGGTGAAGGAAATCGGGAATACTACGGTCTTTTATCGGAACAATGAATTCGTCGAGATCTATCACGGCTATCCAGCGTGCCTCGGTTCTGTGGGTCTCAAAGCAATGATCGTATGCAGGAAGCTGCTGTTTGCTGCCGGGCCAATAATGATATTCCACCAGTCCGGACTCAACATACGGTTTCAGGGCGTCTTTCGTGCAGTCGGTGCTCTCATTATCATATATGTAGAACTTCTCCACTCCCATCTTGTGATGCCATTCAATCCACTCCTTGAAATAAGGACCTTCGTTCTTTGCTATGGCACATACCGTCAGATAATACTTCGGCGGCGTATGGTCGCGGCTCATACGGTACTTCAGTCTTATCGCCTTCCATAATCCGTAACGGAGTATGCCACGCCATTTGTTGCGCGTCATCTTATGAGGTATCACTCCTGCAATTATTTCCGCAAATACTTTATCCATACCTTTCTGCAACTAACTTGTTATTCAGGAACGCCCTATAGCTCGAAACTCGACTTTTCTGGAAGAATGCTCTCAAACGCGTTGCGTATATTCTCCATCACCTGTTCGTAATTGCGGATGTGCACATTATCGTTCAGACATATCAGAGAATACGACTGATTGTATATCGCACGCACCGCCTGCTTGGGTCTGATCATAAGCGGAAACATCTTTGTGTCGCTGTATGTGTTGTACGGTTCGAAGTTTCCGCGGCATATCTGCCATGTACGGAACAGCTCCGGAGTAAGGTCGTTCAGGGCACGGAATCTGTTGACGGATGTCTCGGTGAGTTCCTTTCCAGCCACGGCCCACACCTCCTCGAAGGTGCTTTTCAGATAAGGCTGGGCGTTGTGTGGCGTGCGCAGGGTGATAAACTTGCCGTAAGGTTTCAGTATATAATTCCAGCGCGCCCTCGAACCATAACTCTCATGAAACCACTTGTCATGGTCGCGCGCCATCACTTCTTTCTTGTCGAAGTGGCGGTTTATTATCTTCAGGTTGTTCTTTATCCTCCTGTACCACTGCGACCAAGACGGATTGTAGAGGAAAGTGGCAATATCACAAGGCAGTCCGTTCCTGAAAAAACGCTCTGTCGTAATATTGTTGATGATATAGAAATCATCGTTGAAGTATACGAAATGTTCGGCCAGATCAGGTATCTTATGCAGATAACGCTCTATCACCACCGAATTGTATGTGGGCAGGAATTCCTCCGGGATATAATCCTTATGGTTCACCAGGTTTATCTTCGGATTGTTCTCGTCAAGCCACTCAGGCTTTTGGCCACTGGTAACGAAATGTATCTTGCGCACCCACGGTGCAAACTTCTCCACTCCGCGGAACCAGTACTTCAGGAAACCATAATCACGGAAGCGTGCCTCCGACACTCCGTTCTTGGTGTTTTCCTTCTTACCGGAATACTTTGCAAAATCCATTTGCCACTGCGGGTCGTCCATATCAACCCATGTAATCACAAAATCTATATCCATGATACAATAGAATTCCTAATTATATTTTACTCTTGGTTATCTTCATTCCTCCTGCTTTCTCGCATGTTTGAAACGCCGATGTGTCCACAAATACAGTTCCGGCTGTCTCCGTATGGCCTCTTCGAGCATACGGAAATATATGGCTGTCAGTTCAAAGTCAGGCAATGACTTGGGGTCTTCGTGCATCCGCACATACTCAGCTTCATAAAAACCTCTTCTCACTCGCCTTACATTGAGAAACCATGCCTCAAATCCGTAATGCTTGGCTATCTTTTCCGTTCCTACCAGAACAGGCACTTCATGATTAAGGAAATGCAGGAAATAACGTGAGTCACGTTTCCGCGGCGACTGGTCGGCAATGAATCCGACAACACAGGTGCTGCCAGCCTTGGCCTGCTCGTTTATATAACGCGCGGTCTTGCGCATCTCCACACACATAGCACCCATCCGTTCGCGGTTGCGCATCATCAGACGGTCCATACTCTCATTGCGCAGTTTGTGATATATTTCAGCCGAAGTAGTGCCTTTCTCAAAATACAAAGGCATAGAAGAACACCACTCCCAGTTGCCGAAATGTCCCATATAAAGAGCCACAGACTTTCCTTCGCGCTGTACGGCGTTGAACGTTTCCATATTGGTGAACTTCATCCGCCGTCCCATCTCTTCACGCGAAATGGTTGTCATCTTGCACGTTTCGAGCAGATTATCCGCAAAGAAACGGTAGAACTTCTTCTCGATATCAATTATCTCACACGAGCTTTTCTCCGGGAAAGACTCCGTGAGATTCTTACGGACAATTGCCCGCCTGTACCGGAATATGTAATATATCAGAACATACAACACGTCTGATATGACATACATCACCCGGAAAGGGATATACGACAATAACTTCAAGAAAAAATACAGCAGATGATATGTCATATTTTCCTAAACGTTTTTTTAATACACACTCAATTATTCCACCTACCGTCTGTCACAACGGAATGAAATGCCATGTACAGGCAAACAGACCATTTGGTGCACTATCATAAAATAGTCACCACGTCACACAATGCCTGTCCTACCTCATATAACGCCGGATGCGCCACACGCCAGTCTCCAAACTGCCACGCACTGATATGCCATCCGCAAACACACGATACGTGCTTCCGAATTTCCGACAAACTGAGGTTATATTAAGAATATGTTGCAAAAATAATCTAAAATTCCCATTTTCCGCTTATTTCACACATTAAATGTAATATAAATATGATTTAACATTTAATCTTTCTGACATTACAGTGATATTTCCGGTTCTGCACATACATTACGAACATCATGCGTCCATTTGCCCGTTATAATAAGAAATATCATAAAAACAGTTTCTTCTATGCCATACTTCAAGAACATCTACATTAAAAGGATTTATCCAAATAGCGTCAGAAAGAACGATTAAAACAAACCGGCATACAACCATATACACAAAATAAAAGACGGCCGAACATTGGAAACCAATACTCAGCCGTCTTTCTGTACCCAGACCCGGTACAAGGCATAGAAATCATAGGAAAACAAAAGAATTTATC
>ENA-UONW01000599-UONW01000599.1-human-gut-metagenome-genome-assembly--contig:-CS52-NODE-599-length-52070-cov-13.267077_pt1 | contig 52070 bp, 57 predicted proteins | sample MGYA00242463_ERZ724010 | MGnify/ENA metagenome assembly ERZ724010 | reverse complement strand
GATATTTAAAGATTCAACAAATTTAAATTCAATAACAGTATTATTTGTTATTAAAGTTGATAAAACAACATAACTATTATAAACAAATTTTCCAATGACATAATATATAGTCTATTTCAATCAAGTTAGTATGGATACCAATAATTTAATTGTAAAAAATTTAAAGACGTTTAATAAAGCATATAATAATATTTTTAAAATTTTTAATAATTCAGACAATATATATGTTGATAAAGATACATATATAAAATTATTAAATGAATTTGTTATTGCAGAACATTCTATGAATTCAATATTATTTAATATAGATAATTTTATATATTTTTTATAAAAAGTAAAATTTTTACTTTGTTGTAAATATATTCATTTTGGAAATTTATTATTAAACTTCCCAATAATAATGGATTGATTTACAAGCTATACAAAGTAAAATATAATTAATTTTCTGTAACAAAAGATTATACCAGTTATTTCACTTTTTCACTTTGAAATAAAATTTAAATCCTTGATTACAAAAGTATTCTTTAAATAAAAGTAACATGTCACAATTTATTTTAATTGGAACAAATGATATTAATTATAATATATCAACAACCCCAATATCTCTTCCTGATGATTATATGCTATTTGTAAAAAATGGTTATATTGCAGGTATTCAACCACCAACATACTCAAATAATATTCTTCAGTATGATCCAAATACACATGCTTATGTATGGAGTGAATTAACACTTAGTACAATTACAGGCAATAATGAAACAAGCAAGGGAATTCTTTGGAATGATGCGAATGATAACTTACATATGATGTCAGAAAAAAATGGTGTATATCAAATTACAATTCAAAGTGATCAATATTCACTCACTCCTGCAAATCAAGGAAATCTTGGTTTTGTTGATGGTATTGAACCAAATAGTATACTTATTAAAAATATATTACCAAATACAATAAGTGGTGTTACACCATCAACAGGATATTTGTATTATCAATATCCAACTGGATATACCTTTCTTGAATCTGTAATTACAGTGTCAAATTCTGGTTTAGTCTATTGGACTGGATCATCTTATTTAAATGTAACAGGAACACAAGATGGTTTATATGTTTTAAATAAGACAGGTAGTACTGTTGTAAACATTACAAGTAATAATGGATTTTTAATTGCAAGTAATGATAATATAACAGCATTAAGTTATCCAACTGAATCAGGAGAATATATGTTAAATGTAAGTAGTCAAACTGGTACAATATCATGGAAACGTAAAGAAATTATAACAAATAAGGTTATTTCAATATCAATTAATTCATCATTATCAAATGGTGAAAAATTATTTAATATTCCTTACAGTGGAGATTATATGATTATGTTTAATTTTATTGCAGAGATAAATATTATTGATATTCCTATTCGAGAAGATACTGAAACATTTGATGATTATTTACAAAAATGTCCAACATTTGAAATTATAAATTCAGGTGGTAAAGTACTTGTACGAAAAATATTTACAGGACCACTTACATATGATTATTTTTCATTTACAGTATTAGATTCTTTTATACAAAATGAACCAATAACTGTAAAATGGATAAACAATGATACAAATATTGTTACTATTACATCATCACAAATTGTACTCAATTATATTGAAATGGACAAATCTGATTATTCAAATACTTTAGGAAGTGGTACAGGTGTTATTGAAACTTTTGATAGTAATAAGACAATTCTTGTAACACTTGTATTAGAATACCAAATTGATTTAATAAATATTCAAAGTGATTCATCAATTTTATTCCAAGTTGGAGGAAATACAACAACAATTCATGCATTACCCCCTGTATCAGTACAATATTATTGTATGAGTCGTATATATAATGTATCAAGTGGAGATACAATATCTTTGTCTGTAAATAATTCATTTGTAACAATAAATGATTATAATATAATTATTCAAACATTAAATAGTAGTTAACTGAAAAAATAAAGTTTTCCAAAGTAAAATAATTTATTATTATAATTGTTTTAATCATATTATTTTTGATTTTAAATTATTTAATTCGCCTGTTAAGGTATCTATTATATATGTATGAATATTATGATTATCATCAACTTTCATTGATAAAATATGAAAATTTTTCTTGTTTAAAAATTGTAAGTCTGTTACAATGTTATTATAATATTTATAATTAACATCTTCTTCAAAATCATAAAGATACACATTTTCTAAGGATTGTGTTTGTGGATTAAACAAATATCTTTGAATATAAACATATTTGTTTGATTCTGAATCATTTATAAAAATAATATCAAACACATTGTTTTTATTTAAATGCTTATAAAGTACATTATTTTCATTAATAAATTTTTCTCCAAAATAATATTCATCTATATAATTATAATATTTTGTATAATCAGTATCATCATTATAATCATATATAAACATTTGTTCACGAAGTAACATTATATGAATAGTATTATCTTGAATATACACACTGTAAAATTGAAGAATAATACTATCTTTTATATTATTGATATATTTATACTTCATAAGCATAAAAAACCTATTATTTTTATGAATTTTATCAAAAAGATTATAATATTTGATATCATCATAATCATCAATCATAGTTGCAAAAATCAATTCATTTTGATGAACAAGTTTTTTAACAATATCATATGAATTAAGCATATCAAGTATGTTTAAATCTTTATTGACAAATTCTTCAGCAAGACTAAAAAAATTCATTAGATACGCATATGTTTCTAGTATAATATATGATCTTAGAAAAATATTTTAAAAATCAAGTAATGTAATGTTAATTCATTTGAATAAATTTACTTTGAAAAAGGATTATGTGATCCTGATGCTATGACTTTACGATAATTAATACCTTGTTCTTGATATATTCTATAAATATCTGGATAATCTTTACGAATATTATCTTTATTTATTTTTGGTAAACCTAACAATCGTTTATTTACAGGATCATTTATAAATATAGATCCCATAGATGAAAGATCCATTAAATATTTGTTTGTTATTTCTTTAATTTTTGTAGGATCATCAATTAATTGAAAGCGAGGTTGATAAATATGATTAAATATATCAACACTAAATTCTTTATACGTAAATGGTCTATAAAAATATTCAGGTGCTCTCATATTTTTTATAATTGCATCAATATTCACATTCACACTTGATACATTTTGTTGAAATACATGAGTGATTATATTAATAATAAAATTTACTTTGGTAGTATCAATATGAGTATTACTACTATTTTTAATTATAAATGTATTTATAGGATTATTTTTAAAAGTGAATAAAACATAAACAGGAATTGTTTCTTGGATATTACCATTATCATCCTTAATTGTTATGCCTTGATTTCGAATTGAACCAAGATATAACCCAAAATTGTCTGCATTATCAGACAAAATTAACTGTTTAATAATATCATTTTTTAGATTTTCCCAATTTACATTCTTATAACTGGCTGATTCAAAAAATACATTACTTAAGGGTATTTGTAATTTTCCATTAACCCTATTATAAAATTCATGTCCATAAAACTTATGGATATTTTCAAGAACATTATTATAAATATCTTCCAAATTATTCATTCTTTAATTTATTAATATCAATATTTAAATCTGTTTTTATATCTTCAACCAAATTTTTAGTATAGTTGGAAGGTTGTACAAATATTAAAATTATTGATCCTATACCTATTCCTATTATAAAATAAAACAATGATTCAACTTTGCTATTATCCATTTTAGTAAAAATTTATTTAAATAAATTAAATTATTATTTAAAAATTTATGTTATATATTATTACTCCTTGTTCACGAATACAATGGCTAAAACAAGTATATCGAAGTATGTCAAATTTAACAGTACCATATAAATGGATTATTCTTATTGATGAATATGGATTAGATAAACGTTTAGAAAATGGTGGACTTGATAAAGCCAAGGCATTTATATATGATAATTTTAGTAATATTGCAGATATTCGATTTGGAAATAAATATAATAATGGATCAATTATGGATTGTGGAGGAACATGTATGGTTATTGATTATATAAATACAACTGTATTCAAGAATAATGATTATATATTTGTTTGTAATGATGATAATAAAATTCATAAAAATTTGAATAAAATGGTTCATTTAGTAGAAGAAAATAATGTAGATTTAATAGCATTTAGTGCAGAAGTTCGATTTGATAATGGAACATATGTTATGAATGTTATTCATGATTACCATTATAATTTTGATAAGATTCATTGTGGTGTTGATATTGCACAACTGCTATTTAAAGCAACAACAGTTCAGCAATTTAAAATGGAACGTTGGAATTATACATATGATTGGGAAATTTGGGAACGTATGAATAAAGGAAATTTTATTGTTAAGAAATTGAGTATTCCAGCAGGATATAATAACTATTTTCAACCTGACATTATATATAAAGGTCGCAGAATTAAAAAATTCTGCGACAGAACATTTAATTAAATTATTTTAATAAATATGATTCAAATTACAGATAATAATTATATTCAAAAATTAACAAATGCATTACAACGATATACAGGTCATAATATGTTTATTAAAATTAACAAAGTATATGCTATATCAGAATTTGATTATGAAACATTCTATAAAGATAAATTTGATCCAGAAATAAATGGAAATAAATTTTATAAAATAATAATTGAATATGGTATAGATAAAAAAATAACAACAATAGCTGTTGAAGCATATTATTATGATAATGGTTATATTGAAATACTTAATGTTAATAAAAACTTTCGAAATAAAATAATACCATATCAATATAGAAGACGATATATAAGATAAAATAATTTTAGTAAAATTATTTACTTTGTTATAAAAGATTGTAACTGTTAATTCACCAACGGTTGATGAGTTTTATAAACGTTATCCTGAACAAAATCTTACATACAAAGTAAAATAATTTTATTAAAATTATTTTACTTTGAAAAATTTTTATTTATGCAGGATCACCATTTTTATCATATGATTCACAAATTAGTAAACCACTCCACCTATCACTAATTATATAATTTATATTCTTACATCTACCACGGCTACTAGTTATATAAATATCGTCATCACGTACAAAATCCATTATATTAAAATCATCCATCATAAGATAGTAATGACGTTGACCATTTTTCCAATATATAATTCCTAAATCTGGTAAATATGGATTATCATTATAACGACCTTTAAATCTGATCGAATCATTTGCATCATATACAATAACAATTTTTAAATCATCTGTATATTCCATTCTCCATCCATTTTTCAAATCTTTAAATACACTATTTTTACCATATTCGTATTGATCCCAGTCCTCCGATAATTCATAATTCAAAAAATCTAAGTAGATTATAGCTACTTCTTGAGCAACTTTATTATCATCAAGTTTCATTTTTGAATAATTAATTGAATTAACTTAATTGAATAAGATTGAATAGATGTGTGTATAGCTCTGAACAGAACCTTACACTAATATAGGGTAGTTAATGTTATATGGAATTACAAAATCGGTTTGTTTCAGAAAAACTTATCTAATGTACTCTTTTGAAAACTTTTACAGTAGTGTAAGTTAGTATTAATAAAATTCATTGATATAACTTTTAAATTAATTTAATGAAACAAAGTAAAATTTAATTAAATTAATATCCAAGGAATTGATTTATATGCATTAAAAGCTTTATCATTAATTGATCTGATGGATTTCTTTTATATTCATTAATTAATGATTGCAAATTTTTAACTTCTTTAGCTACTTCAGGAGAAGTATAAGGTGTAATTACTTTTTGAAGTTCTTGCTCAATATATTCAATATATGCAGGATCCATTTTTATATTAATTAATATTTTTTAATTGAAATTGTAGAAGGTAACTATTGATTTTGTGATGAAAATGTAAATAAAATGTCATTAGTTATACCATATAATCGAACAGACATTAATGTTGTTCGGTTTTCAAATCCCATAAATAATGGATTAATTACTGCAACAAATACAGGATTATCAGGAAGTAAACTTACATTTAACAGTAATCAAATAGATATTGCAACTACATCTGCAAGTGCATTAGTATATACAACATCTGAAAGTAATTTTAATATTATAAATCTTCCTGAAACAACAGTAGATAATTCTTTTGTTATAACAAAAGATACAAGCAATTCAACTTGGGGATGGACAAATGTTCTTGAGCTTCCATTAACAAAATATGATGCATTTACTTTCAATAATTATAATGATGAATATAATTATAATTCAATTAGTATTTCATTACAAAGTTCATCTTTAAGTTTAACAAGTGAATATACTTATATTGCAATTGTTAAAGCATCTATTACATTTAATAATCTTAATAATAATTCTGATCTTGTTAAATCAAATTCAAATATTTTGTGTATCGCTGGAATAGGTAATAGTAGAAGTAATGTTGCTAATATTATTACAACACCAGATTTATTATATCAACATTCAGTAAATATAACCAAAACAACAAATAATACAGTAGATGTTACAATAATAATACCAGAATTACGTATAAATAAAAACAATAGTAACAACAATAATTTTCTTGTTGCAATTGATGTTATTAATAATTTAACACTTGAACAACAAATTAGTGCATTTTATAATAATAATGCTAATATATTACAGCTAGTAAACGTTTTAAAACCATATGAATTTAAAGTAAATATTAATGGAACTTTGATATTACTAGAATATAATACTAATACATAACTTGTAATAAGATAAAACATATTGTTATTACAAAGTAAAGTGACGATATCTTGTGAACATGGTTAATAGCATTTGTTAAAATGCTATAACATAATTGTAACAATCTTACAATTTAACAAGATATTGTACAAAATGCTGTTAAATTAATAACAAAATCGTTTGATTAAATAGTCTTCTGATGGTTCTTTACAATCTGTACAAAAGAAATAATTACAACAATGTTCACATCTTTCACAACCAAAACAATCTGAACATTCAATACAATCAATACAATATTGACAATTAAGGCAATTTGAACAATTAATAGCTGTTGGTCCTTTACATGCATGAATTGATCCTTTACGAAAAGTTTTTGATTTGAAAAAATCATTTGAACAAGTTATTTCAAAGGTGTCAGTTCTTTTAATGAAAAATTTTGTAAATGCACAATAAATATTTGGATCATCATATGAATAATTCATATTATTCGCAATCCATTCACCTACAAATATAGCATCAATATAATTTTTCTTATATATTGCCATAAAATTATCGTCTTTATGCTTAAGACACCAATTAATAATTTGATCACGGGTATACATTAGGATTTCTTACATGGAAGTACATGGCCTTAAATTAAGGGGCAGAAAAATAAATTTAACGTAAAAACTCTTATGTAAGGAAATCCCTTTTAGATTGTTGGTATAAATGTCCATCCAATTTTTTTACAAATAACCTTCCAAATATTATCATGTGTGTAAATTTTGTCTTGTGATTTACATAATGGGAAAAGATATTGATATTTTTTTAATTTTAGATGTTCACAAATTTTATAATGTAAATAACTATAATTAAGAAAATTATTAAAATTCCCTTCTTGTTCAGTTAATTGAGATAACACTTGATCAATTTTTGTAAAATTTTCAATCAACATGTTATAAATAATTGGTGGAATATATATACGTTGTTTTCCTGTAATAATTTTGTAAATTTGATTAATGTTGTCAGAATATTTTGAATAATGATATTTATTTAAATAATATTTAATTCGGTCAATAGTTATATCATTAATATTTCTATGCTCTTTTTTAGTCTCTCTATAAATCATTTCAATAACATCAGTTGGAATTTTTGTATTTTCACATGCAGTTAGTTTATCAAGTTTATTAATATAATGACTAACACGTTTATACAAATAAGTACTCTTAAATTTATCTACACCGTTTGTTGAACTGGTATCTTTTGCATTTATATTGCTAGTTTCTAAATAACATACTGGACAGTATGTACATTCATTAATTGTAATAAATTGTACTCCACATTGTGGACATTTACCATATATTTCAATTGTTTCTTTGATAGATTCTTTCTGTTTATCAAATAAATCTAAGTTACTTAATACAGTTACATAAGTTTTTAATGGAATAAATTGACCATCTCGTATTGCATTATACATTTCTAAAGTTTTATCACTTTTTGTTTGTGCTGTATGATATAATTGAAGAAATGTTTCAGTTAAATTGTTAAGATCTCTCATGCTATTTGTATGTAATGGTTTTGATTGTTCAAAAAAGTCAATTTTTGGACACTTTATAGATGTTTTTGATATTGATTTAGATGATGAAGTAATAGCAATTATATCTAGACCATATTGCATCTCGATGTTAAGAGGTTGATCTATTTGTTTTTTAGGCCTCATTTAATTATCAAAGTTTATTTCTTAAAAACACTTTTTTGTATTTTTAAAAATGCCTAAATATTCATTTCAAAAATTCAATCTTGAACAAATTGCAGAAGGAAGTATTATTAATGTTATTGGCAAACGTGGTAGTGGAAAATCTGTTTTTATAGAAGATTTAATGCTCTTTTTTAAAAATATGTTTCCTGTTGTTACAGTTGTATCAACAACTGATCAACTTAATAATACATTTGGAAAACATATTCCTGCCATGTTAATTCATGACAACTATTCATCAGACCTTATTGAACATATTCTTGACCGTCAACGTCGTATAATTGAATATAATAAACAACATCCTCAAAATCAAGTTAATCCAAACCTTTTGTTGATATTAGATGATATTCAAGGAACAACAACAAAAATTCGAAATGATACAATGCTTAATACTATATATACAACAGGAAGACATTATCATATAACACTTATAAGTGCAATGCAATATGTTAATGGTCTTAGTCCTACACAACGATCTAATACTGACTTCATTTGTTTATCTCGAGATAATAATCGAGAAAATCAAAAAAAATTGTATCAGTGTTTTGCAGGAATTTTTAGTACATTTGCTGAATTTCAGAAAACCTTTATCCAATTAACAGAAAATCATGGTATAATGATAATTAATAATCGTGAACAATCTATGGATTTAGATAAGTGTGTATATTGGTACCGTGTTGATATGAATAAAGAAGGTTTTGCAACATTTAAAATGTGTGATAGTTCTGTTTGGAGAAAAGATGCACAACTTAAACATCATAAAAATCATACTAATGCCAAATTAATTAAATAAAGTAATTTTATAAGAGTAGTTTACTTTGCAAATAGTACAAATTAATTAATTTTAAGTTATATACAAAGTAAATTCATTTTGAATTACTTTACATTATCAAGATTTAACTAAATTTTTAACTTCATATAATACCACATTATCCTACATTAGTACAGGAAAAGTAAAATGTATAACAGTCCAGTTTTTGAATCAATTAATGATGTTTCTTTAAATGATATTTATGGTTTCGAATATAATATCATTTTTAATAAATTGAAGAATGAAGGATATAGTTATTATGAAAGAGAAGGAGGATTACCTTTTCTTCGTATTTCAGAACTTTCATTTGAGGAATTTGTTAAGCATTTTGATAAACCGATTCAAGAAAACCCTAATACTAAATATTTTATGATTATCAATGAATATCCTCAAAACAAAGATAAAAGCATTATTACATATAATGCTTTTAAACTTGACGAAAATCATTATTTATATCATGATAATGAATATTTTACAAGTGAAAATTTGGATAACAAATTTGATGATAATTTTGATAAAAAGTTTAATGATAGTTTGTTAATTTCATTAACAGATTATTTAGGATTTAAAACAGAAACATTTAAAATTAATCAAATTCAACATACTAATAAAAATACATTTTCATTACATCTAACATTTCATGAACAACAAGCTTTAAACAATAAAGAAGACAAAGAAAATATTGAATATTATATTCTTGATGTATTATTAAATAATTTTGAACATAAAAAGATTTTTGTTCAACTTATAAATGATCATAATCAAATTACTATATTAAAAGTATTTTTTAAGAATATATAAAAAATTAATAAAATAAAAAATATATAAAATATTTTACTTTGAATTATTCTTTGTTATACCAGATTATTTCAGAATTTAATGGAATAATATTCTTACTATAAAAGTTAAACTAATTATAATAATGTCATAATAATATCATAGAATATTATAGTAATATCATAATGATAAGTAATGAAAATGTTATTAATACAGTAACAAATTTACCATATTTGGATATGAATATAAGATATATGAATAAAAATAAAGATAATAGATGGGATTTTTATGATTCAGGAAATTATTCATTTCGTAATTTATTAATACAACGAGTAGATCCAAATATTATTTTATTATCAGTAGAAAAAATTCATAAAAATAAAATAATTTTATCAAAAGACATACTAGATTCTATTCAAGAAATTTATCATGTGGAGTATATTGATAAAAATAAAGAACCTAAATATTTATATATATTAGCAGATGTTTTACGAGGAAATCATCAAATTATTTTTTAAAAAATAAAAATTAACTTTGTGTCATTACAAAGTAAAATGCATTTTACTTTGTAATAAAAATTTTAATATGATTTAAGCATTACACATATCTCCGTCACAAAAACGTGTATCTATACCATTACTACCTGTAAATTTTGACCAATCTGCTTGCTTAATTTTGCTCATTCGTCTATAATATTCATCTTCACTAATTTCTTCATATGGAGATTGTTTGTAAAAATCAGTAAATTGCGGTAAGAATGACACTCCTTTAATTTCATTAATATAATTTTCTATACATGGTTTCAACTGTGAAATCTCATTCTTTGAAAATGTTACTGTTACAGAAATCATATTATCAACAAAATATTTCTGAGCAAGAGAAATATGTTGCATTTGTTCCCAAATAGTATAATCTTTTTGACAACGTTTAGCATTTGAAGATATAGGTATGCTAAATACAAGAGTATCTGAGCTATAAATATCATCTTCATATGGAATATTTGCTGTTTTCAAAACATCAATTAATTTGGTACACTTTTTACTTACACGTACACGTCTTATATAATATTTAAATAAACGTGGATGAATACCAGGACTGACATTACTTAAATTACTTGTTGTTCCACTTGGTTTAATTGTTGTTAATGCAATACTTACAGGAATGCCAGCTTCATTTGCAAGTATTGCATTATATTCTTTAATAATTTTATAACCTTCATTCATCCATTCAATCCATTCAATTATACTATGATTATCAATAAAATCGCAAATACCTGACATACTTACACCAATACGTCTGTTTTTCTGAATAATACTGTTTGTTTTAGAATTAGCAGTTTTCAATAAATTTACAGTTGAACAATAAAAACAGGCATATTTGCATGCTTCTTTAAAATCATCAATGTTAGTACATTTGCAAATATTAACTTCAGATAAATTACATAATTCATAATAATTGAGTGGAATTTCTCCACAAGGGTTTGTACAAATAGTACTATTTTTAACCTCTCCAGTCCAACTATCTTGAACTTCATCCATTCTATTATATTTCTGTACATTATACATATTGATTAATCCAGGTTCACCATTGTCAATAATACGAGGAATTACTTTGGATAATTGTTTCATATCATTATTATTAATAAAACGCACAGAATTGTTACTCATATAACAAATCTTATTACGATCAGGATATACATCTAAATTTTTCAAATTCAAAAATGTATCATCTTGAATATCTCCTAATAATATTTCAGCACTTCTTCGTACATTTCCACTAACAACAGCAACACCTAGTGAATTAATACAATCAGCTGCAAAACGTGTGTAATCTTCTTGTGTTTTAGGTGATTTAATAAATTTTTCGATATATTCTCGCAATTGTTCATGCAATATATGCAAAGGTTCTGGTCCACTTGAAATTCCTCCAAATCCTTTGATTGGTAAATTTGCTGGTCTTATTTTAGAGTAATCAAATACAATATATCTACCACTATCAGGAGTATTTTCTTGATAACAATCAAATAATGCTCGTATGCTATCAATCCAACCTTCTCTCGAATCTTCAATAACATAGTCAACAATATTTGACTCTGTATTAGCAGGAATATAATTAATATATTGTTCAGTTGTTTTCTCATTATCAGGAATTTCAGAATTTGATTGACGATATTTCCAAAAATCACTTATTTCAAATCCAACACCAATACCTAGCATTAAACTATTCATAGCCCAAAGAATACTTTCTTTCAAATTCTTTGTTCCAACTGCTCCACAATTAAATAAACAAGCTGAACCTTTTGTGTACATATGTTCTGTGCCCATAGCCCATAATCCACGGCCTGGAGGACACCATTTTAATTGAAGCAAATATTCAGCCATTTTTTTAGCAAAATCTTGCCATTTATTATCATCCCATTCCAAATTATTAATAAAATACCAGTTTTTACGAATTGTCATAATACCTTCAATTACACGAATTACAACATCATTCCATGACTCTTGTTCACCATTCTTCATAGTTCTTGAATATGTTCTATAAAATACAAACTGGCCAATAAGATCCATATCACACGGATGCCCAAGAATTACTTTTTTAGTGTCTTTTTGCAATTTAAAATAATCATTTTTGTTCAGTTTAATAAAGTTTATTGTACTATCATTCTGGACATTATAAGTAGCAGGTCTTCTTGTTTTAACAGTAAACTTGGAAGGCATCTTTTATATTTTTTAATAAATTAAATAATACAATTTATGGAATTAATAGTTAATGTATATTAATTTTTTTACAAAACTTTTCTCCAAACATGTTAGAAATGCTTCTTCAATAATTGTTACAAATACAACATCATCATTCATAAATCGAACTTATTATATTCCTAATCTTTTTGTCAAGCAAATGAATGAAATTAATCCTCAATTAACAGGACATATAATTGAAACTATTGTATCTTATTTATTTGAAATACAATCAACACATATAGAATTGCAACAAATATTAAACATAGTTCAGCCATATAAAGAATATACAGAATTATATAATATTTTAAATAATCATTATGAACTATCAATATTTATTAAATATGTGAATAGTATTATATTAAATTTTATTGGCAATACTCGTAATTTATCATGCATTCCAATACAATTACAAGAAGATCTTTCTTTCAAACACAATCATTGTTGCAAAACAAAAAAATATAGATGTTTTGCAGATGTTGTATTTGATTCAACAATTTTGGACATTAAAGTTGTTCGTAAATCTTTTTATACAAAGTCAAATATCAATTCAGAAATTGCATGTATTCAAAATCTAAATTCATTAGGAATTAAATATTACAACCAACTTATGATGTATGCATGCGGATTTTTTAAAAAATATAATCATTGGCCTAAAAATCTTATTGTATTTAATATATATACTGGTGAAACTATTATATGGTTTCCTACAATAAGTAATTATGAATCTTTTATAGCCAAATTATAATAATTAAGAATAGGCTACATTACTTCAATAATACATTACATTATCTTTTTTGAAACAAACCAAGTTTTCAGTCCCTTATATACTGCTCTAACATACATTAGTGTGCAAGTGAAGAAAGAGATCTACACTTGAGCATATACACGAACTTGAATACGCAAACTTGAGTTTACACGAATGACTTCAATAGCTGATTTGGATATTTCTGATATTACTAAGATCATAAAATCTAAAGGAATTGATAATTCATGTTCTTATGATGTGGATGAAATATCATTTTCTGAATATAAGGATATGTGTAAAGGATATAGAGTTGAAGCGGCAAAGAATTCGAGATATTTTATATATAATGAAGGGTCTTGGTCTTGTGTTTTTACAATATCATATAATGAAAAGTTTGGGTTTTATGTATCTGATACATATGACTCTGATGATTATCAAGAATATATGGATTGGTTACGTGATGATTAATAATATACAAATTAATAATATATAAATATATTTTTATAACAAAAGTAAATTAAATAAATAATTTTAATTTACTTTGAGTGTATCTTTTGTACATGAAGCATAGTTATGAATTGAAACGAAAATTTTTTTAAAAAAATTTTATTAAAATGAGCTCAGCACTTAAACAACTTAATAATTATGGGCCACTTATGAATATGGTTTGTGGTCCAGATACAAATTTTTTTATAAATTGTTATCCCAAATTTACAAACTTTGCAATGCAAATAGAGCCGAACAAGTGTAACACCACAATTGGATTTAATAAAACATTGACTTTTTCATTTAATCATGCTGGTGACTTTGCTGGTCAAACATATTTCAAAGTAAAACTTCCTAAAATAAAATTATCTATTGACACAAGTACTGGATATATACTTGGTCGTTGGATAGATTATATTGGTTGTTATCTTTTTAACAAAATAAGTATTCGAATTAATAATCAACAAATATCAGAATTAAGTGACAATATGATGTATATTATTCAAGAATATACAACATCTTCTGCTAAGAGACAACTTCTTGATAAGATGTTAGGAATGGTTCCAGAATTAATTTCTCCAGTTTGTGGACCTAATTGTATATCATGTATTCTTCCTGCAACTGAATTAATCATTCCATTACCATTTTGGTTTTCAACAGATCCAAGTGCATTTATTCCTATATGTTGCTGTAGTTCTGCACTTCCTATAGATATTGTTGTAGAAGTTAATCCTTTAGATAAACTTCTTATGATTAATCCTAATGTACGTATTCAAGAACTTTCAAATCTTAGTATAGAATGTTTTACAAATTATATATATATTGATGTAGCTACACGAAATGCTTTTATTTCACAACCACAAACATACTTAATTGAACAGTTTGTCAATAATGGTCAAATTGAAGGTGGAAATATGAAAGATATCCAATTAAATATATCTGGTATTTGTAAAGAAATTTTTATTGCAGCACAGCATAAATCGTATATACAAAAAAATTCATTAATAATTACAATACCTGGTGATACACCTATAGAAAAATACACTCCAACAAATCAACATACTAATTTTGCAATTACAGCATTTGATCAAGCTATTAATTATGTTAATACTGTTGAAGGGTTTGGCCCTGCTCATCAAATATCTACTGTTGGTACGACATATGGTGATTTGATTGAAAAAATTGATATTAATTTGGCTGGATCACGTCTTATTGATACAGATGATGTAAATATATTCAACACTGTCCAACCTTTATGGTATCATACTGCTGGACCCCATAATACAGGACTTCATTGTTATTCATTTGCGTTAAATCCTGAAATCCCTGCTCCAACAGGATGTATTGACTTTACAATGATTAATAATGCAAATGTGACAATACGTCTAAAAACACAAATTCTTACTCAAACCACAACAGATACAAGTACTGATTTTGCTGTAACTGATATTGATATGGATTATGTATATGCAGCAAATTATCCTCGTTTAGCTACTGTTCCTAAATTAACTGAAACAAATTATCCATTTGTTGAATCTTATTTTAGTCCTATTTGTAATGGATCAAAGATTGATACACTACTTACATATACTGAAACAATGCCTGTATATTATTATTATATTTATGCTGTTAATTATAATTTTTTGCTTTTCAAAAATGGATATTGTGGTTTGAAATACAGCTAAACTTCTTTGTTGATGATTTTACTTTGGTTTTCTTAAACCTATAATGCGTGTTAAAATACAAAATAATATGAACAAAGTAAATATAAACTTTCTGTCACTATTTTTTTTTATAAAAATGTATATTTTATCTTGCTACAATAATGCAATTATATACAATTATTCTTTACAACTTGATAAAGATATAACTATAGGACCACTTTATTATTCTGACACATTAAGCAGTTATAATAATATATATAATTTTCAAACAATAATGTTATCAAATATTTCTGCTATAAGAATTTCTCCTAATATTAGTAAAATTGATATTATAATATATCATATATATGGTTATATTATAGTAAATGATATTACAGATAATCAATATAAATTTCTCCAAATACAAAATGTAGATCAACCATATGATTGGAGTATTGCTATTCCAATTAATAAACAAAGTAAATATACTTATATTGATGGATATCTTATTGAATGGAAAAATTCTGATAATCCATTTCAAATAATTCGAGGAGATATTAATCCATGCAATATTAATTTTAATATTGAATGTATAATGGCTTAAATATTTTTATATATTTAATACAAAATATGTTACCTGTTATAAATAACAATAATATATTTACTTTTTTAAATACAGAAAATCCATCAATTATAACAAACACAGAACAAATTACTATAAATGAATCTGGAAGATATAATTTATATAATACTGGATCAGATATTCGACTAATATATCATGAAGTTGAAACAGAAAAGTTTACAAAAGAATGTTCATCAGGAACAACAATATTATATACAACAAATAAACAACATTTTCAAAGTCATATGTATTTTAATTTAAATATAACTTGTAGTGATTTAACAAAATATAAAGGAACACTTACTGTAATTGAAGAATATGATGATCAAAGAAATAGTTATTCATTTGAATTAGAAAATGTTTTACATATATCCAAACAATTAAATACACCATTAAAAAATTTTGAATCGGCAATATATTCAATTGAAGTTCCTGAAGGATTTAATGTAATTGTAAATGGTGAAATATATACTTATACAATTATATAAATGAATATCATTATGTATAAAGATAATCAAATTACTTATGAAACTTATGATTTGAATACAGCAATTGCATTTAATAATAATCTTTTAATAGATACATCAAAATATAATTTTTCATATAATAGTGAAGTAAAAGCACTAATAACATCTGATTGTGTATATAAACAATTTTCAAGTAATAGAAATATTCCAATAACAAGTGAATATACTTCAATAGCTACTTTATATAATCTTAATTATATTCATGGTTTTCATTTTTTGTTTACATTTATAACAAAAGATTTGGATATAACGAAAATAAATTCAAATTCAAGTTTAACACTTGCTATATATATAAATGATATATTAACAAAAGAATACTCTTACTTTATTGAACCAAATGATGTATTTTCAGTAAATATATATGATGAATTTAAATGTAATAAAGATATTTCAAATATTATTATTTATGCAAAATCATCAATTCCATGTAGATATGATCTATTTGCTAATAGTATTGGTAATTTAAATCAAGCAAATCAATTAATAATATATTATTAAAACAACTTTTAAAATATTTTTAAAAATGGAAATAATCCTTGTAACAAAGTAAAATTTTTGATAATTTTACTACAAACCATTCGTAGAAAGTTGCTTAAAAGGAGTTTCATTCTTTGTTATTCTATATGTAATACAACCTAATGTTTGATCAAAATTTATTCCATTTAAAGAACATAACCATAAAAAATCATTTTCAATAATATTATTATGATTATACATTCCAATACATTTATATTTACCACTATTTGGTAAAACAGTATCTGTATCTTCTACGATTTTGTCTGTAAATTGTTTGATCGTGTTTAACATTTTTTGTTCATTTTGATATGTTAATAGTATTTCAGGATAGATAATTCTATAATTATGTTTTGATTTTCCTGATTGTTGAAGAATTACACAAGATACATTATCTGCTTGCAATAATATTTCAATTATTTTCTCTGCAATTTCAAGTTCATAGTTTAATATGATTGGTTCTGAGATTTGAAAATGAAATGGACTTACATATTGTTCTGATAATTGATTAAGTGGTATTTCCTTATATGATGATTTTTTCTGATTCATATATATGTTGATTAATTTATTCATATCATTTGGATATACATATTTTTCATCTGTAGAATTATTAATAACAGACATATTAATTTATTAATGAATTACATAAAATATGATTTAGTTGCTATACCAGTCTCAGCAGCTTAACAAGAACAAAATTTGCATTTATAAAAATAAAACATTCTTGTAAATGGAGTTTTTTAAATTTCGAGAAATATTTTTAAAAAAATTTTTTGAATTTTCAAACACTTTTCACAAAAATGATTTGAAAACATTTTGTAGTAATATACCAAATCAAGTCCAATGTAATATAAACATAATTAATGAATATATTGACTTTATCTTTAAAAAAATTAAAGAAAAGTACAATTTAGATCTTAATGATGAATATAAATATGCTCTTATTGCATACCTTGGAGATGAAAATTATAACATAAATTGTAAAAATTGTGAAAATTGTTATATGTGTATGGATTGTACAGATTGCAAACAATGTTATTTTTGTTATAATTCATTGAAGTGTAACAAATGTACACAAACATATGATACAACAAAATCTCAATCTTTATTCTCATGCTTTAATTGTGAACGATGTAAAACATGCAATTATTTAAATAATTGCAAAAATTGTGTGAATTGTGATTCACTATCTTATGCAACTAGTTGTTATGGATGTACAAATTGTAATAATTGTATCAAATGCAAAGATTGTTCATATTGTAATGATATTAAAAAATGTTATAAATGTAAATATCTTGATCATTAATTTAATTCAACATTTGTAAATAATGGTAAGTATGTTTATTCACTTAAACTTTATCCAGAAGAAAACACATATAAAGGATATATTAGAGAAGATACAGACAAGGTTTGTTTAGAATGTAAACATAATACTCTTATGATGTTTTCACAAAAAGTATTTCCATTCAGAAAATATTTACATTGTGAATATTGTGATAATATTACAAATTTAAATTCATTGAATTAACAAAGTAAATAAGTTTTTACTTTGATTGTTTAGCTACTAGAATTTGGAACTAACAAATCATTAATGAAGTTTCCAGTTACAGTAACTTGTGCATTATTACAAGTAAGTGTAATTGTTGAATTTGAAAGATTTGGAATTTGACCTTCATATGTTACAATTGTATTAATAGTATTATATATAATTTTAGTATATTCATTCTCATTTACTTTTAAAATACATGTAACATTTGAAGTAGTCACAACATCTGGATTATAAATATTAACTTGCAAAAAATACTTTAAATTTACACAATTACTAGACTGATATAATATTTCATCAACTGGGTTATTATATGTTTGAGAAATTTCTTGTTTTTCATTTGCAAAAGAAATAAGTCTATTATTACTATACAAATAGTATGTTCCTTGTTTTAAACTTCCATCATCATTTGTGAGAAAAGGTAATGGTTTAATTTCATTTTCTGTTGCAACAATAAGACAAGGTGTAGATAATAGTGTATATTTAAATGAATTGTCTTTTAAATAGGGGTAATTCATTTTAATTAAAGTTTAATTAAACTTGAATCAACTCTTGTATAAATTCTTTTGTAAGCAGTTTAGTTTTTCCTGTAAACTTTGTAAGATCATAATCATAATAATAATCATATCCAGAATAATTTTCTAAAACATTATAATAGTGCTGTACATTTAATATTTTTGGGGCATCAATATATCTGAAGTTATAGTTTTTATCCAAAAATATATAAATAGTGTAAAAAAATTTATTTAATCCTTTAGAAACAACAATCTTGAATTTATATAAGATTGGATGGTCATAAGTTTCATCATCTACTACAATCTTTTCAACAAAATTAACACTTGAATCATTTTTTATTTCAAAATAATCATAATCAATATTATTGAAAATATATTTTTTTATCACATTTTCAATATATTCAGACTCATTATCAATAGTTTTTTCCTTATAAAATGGATCATAATAACTAGTGTATCCAACTTCTTTAAGAATATTTTTCAAGTTATTATACATCTTGTGTAATTTTATACGAATAGTATTAAAGAAACTAAAAAATTGTTTTAATTAATATAGAAATTGCTAACAAAATAATAGTCGTATTTGATATTTCAAGAGAAGTGATTGTAGTTCCTGAAATATCTGGTGTTGTAAATATAGAGATCGTAATAAAATTCCACATAAAATGAAATAAAATATTATTTGGTTGTACTTGAAACATAAGTATATTAAACAACATAGATGTTGTAATAAGTCTGTATAATAGATTGACATCTATTGATAAAGATTTGATATGAATAATACTAAAAAGAATTCCTGAAACAATTATACCAATAAATTTATTTGTAAAATTTGATGGAATTATCTTTCTAAATAACGCCTCCTCAACAATTGCTGCACTAAAAGATTCAACTATAACACTGTTAATAAAATTTCGATTAAAGCTAATAGACTTTTCATTCAATATAAGCACAATAAGTGGTAGTATAACCATAAACAACGTAAAATGTTGTTTTGGAAACATTTCTGTAAGTCGAATATTATTCATTGCTGCAAATATAAGAATATATATTGAGCTAAATACTATATTGCTTAAATAATTATTTGTTTGTTTCTGATGATATAGTAATTGTGTGATTAATTCAGCTATAAATTGAGCAATATATATTGATATAAATTCATACAAACATAATTGTAGATTTGTCATTTATTATTTCTAGATACATTATTTTTATTAAAATATGATAATATAATACTGGACACTTCACTTTGTGATATTAATTAAAATCTCTATTGTACAATTTTGTAAGACTTTTATAAAAGTTCAAATAATCTGCACTATTTTTATATGAATACATATTTTCAACTTTGGGTAATTTTTCAATAGCTGTTTGTAAAATAACTTGAATTCTGCGATAGTTGAAAAATGTGAAAATATCTTTATTAGTATATATATTTACAGATGTTAACATTTCTTCGAATACTTTAATATCTTTGTTAAGACTTTTCTGAATACTAAACAACCAATTATACATATACGAGCAGACTGATGAAGAACTTTTATTCATAAATACTGATGATATACTCTTTAATTTTTCCCACATATCATTAATTAATATATTATATTGATTCATCATATAACGCATAAATACTAATGAATAATCAGCAATATTTACTTTGGTTGAATAATTAAGACGATGTTTTACAAATGCAAGGATATTATCAACACAGACAATATTCTTCAATTGAGGTGATAAATATTGATATTTGTTTATATTTAAAGATTCTTGCTTAATAAGTTTTTTCCAATGTGGTGGTTCTGTAATAGTATGTATATCAAATGTAAAACGCTGTAAAGGGTCTATATAATATATTTTTTTAATCACAATATTTGTTGTCCAAAAATGTTGTAAATTATATAAATATTGTAAAACTCTGTCAAAAAAATTGTTTGAATCATAACAATCTAAGTATTTCCATTTTTCATAAGCATAAAACTCATGTTTCTTTTTATTTTGACGAATAAATTCAGCATCCCAAGGAATCTTATAATTTATCAAACCAATCTGTTTGTGAATTGTACTAAATACTTTCATCCATGTATATACAAGATTAATGAAATCATCAATTGGTGTTGCCATTATACCAAAATGCTGAAAAATACTACTATAACATCGTGTTCCTGCATAATATATTTGGTCGCCATTAATATGAATTATAGTGTCTAATAATCCAAAATCAATAAGTACTGGTATATATATTCCATTTAATTGTTTAATAAGGATATTTGATGGTTTAATATCTCTATGAACAAACCCGTGTTGGTGTATTTTATCAATAATATCTACAAGTTCATTGAATATGTTCATGTATATTGGGATAATAGCATCATTTGATATTTGCAAATGCAAGGAATTATCACCTTCACATAAAGTATATTCTATGTATTCGATAATTATATAATATTGTTTTTTTCCATTAATACGACATTCACCAAATTCATAACATTTAGGGATATTATGTGGAATAATTTTCGACAAAATATTATACATTGAATACTCATTTATAAGTTGTTCATCATTTCCAAATTTAATTACAGTTGGTAAGTCAAAATTACCTTCGATCTTATAAATAGATCCAAACCCACCTGTTCCAATTTTTTCTGTAAGTATAAAATCTGGCTTGACAATTTTATTATTTTTTACAAGCTCTAATTGAACCATATGTTATTTACAATCGAAAAAAACATTATGACAATTAAATGAACTTATGTGTGTAAAACATGTTTTCATAAAATTATTTTATTAAAAATGGAACGCAAATGTGATAATTGTAATGATACAACTATACTATACACATTACCATGTAGACATCATCTCTGTGAAAATTGTATAACTCCCTATAATAGAATATCAGTGGGATGTAGTCGTTGTGGAGCTAGATGTAAGAAAGAAAATGTTATTGAATATGTAGAAGAATCATTTAGTGATTCTGAGGATTATAACGAATTTGATGAGTTGGAATAAATTTTTATAAAAAAATGGATTCTCATTATAAACAAGGAAAGATTGAAGCTATTGATTTAATTGAGTCTTACAATTTAAACTTTAATCTTGGTAATGCTATTAAATATATTGCACGTTGTAATTACAAAAATGATAAAGTAAATGATTTGAATAAAGCCATTTGGTATATTGAACGAGAGCTTCAAAATTCATCACACAAATAAATATTTATTATTTTACTTTGCTTTATAAATCAATTGTTTGTGTTTGTTCATCCATTAAATCAGTGTTATTTTCAACTTGATATTCATCTTTATTATTGATAATTTGAGTTAATTCTAATTTGCTGTCATTACCTTCTCTGTTTCTTAAACGTCTAGAAAGTTTAGCACAATATCGAATAAGAGTATCACACTTAGAAATTAAAGTATCATATGCAAAGTTCATATTTTCAAGCATTTTTGTTTGATATTCAAGCAAAGATTTTATAGTAGCAAGGTCTGTATCTTCTTCGGATTCTGTTTCATTTGACTCTGAATTAGGAAGTTCTTCAGCTTCAGAAGCTTCAGAAATAACTTCATATAATAATTCTCCATGTGAAAGCATTTCATGAAGAGTACTCCAGTATTCAGAATCTTGTTGAGCACGCTCTTTACAGCTGTCTATATATGCTATATATTCTGGGGTCATTTTTTCGTCGAAACGAATATAAGTGTCCATGGTTACTTTTGTAAAAATTAATTAAAATGATTTATTTACAAGTTACTTGTGTAAAAATTCTTCATAAAAAATAAATGTATAAATTTTTAATTCTGCTTCTTTTAATAATTACAGCAATCATTTTAATCCCACATATATCTGTAGGAAATTATTTTCGATTAGATAATTTTGTTGAAAACTTTGTACAATCTGGAAAGCAAGAACATTTTCTGAACTTTTTTGAAAACAATGACACACCTCGATCAAAAAATATGACAGTTATGTATAACAATAAACAATGGATTGTTCAACAACCTGATTCTGCAAAAATGTTAAATCAACTTATTACACGAATTAACATATTGATTGACTATATTCAAGAACATCCTGAAAACACATATACACTTGAAAGACTTAAACATTGGGATAGTTCTTTTGTGCTTGAAAATATTAAAGAATCATGGAAAAATAATTCAACAAGTTATAGTATTAACAAAGGAGAAGAACTCGTATTTTGTATTCGAGATAAACTTAACAACAGTATTCATGATATTAATACACTTATGTTTGTAGCAATTCATGAACTTGCTCATATTGTTACAAATGAACTTCAGCATACAGATAAATTTTGGAATAATATGCGCAAATTGCTTCATCAAGCAGAAAATCTTAATTTATATCATTATGTAGACTATTCACGAAATCCTATTGAATATTGTGGAATGACTATAGATTCAACGCCATAAGTCAAAGTAAATGATTTAATTTAATATATATAAAATTTCTTTTTCCGATATATGATTTAATTTAATATATATAAAATTTCTTTTTCCGATATATGATTTATTTTTATTTTGTTGCATTTTGCTGCTTTATCCAGTAAATAACCTGTTTTTTTAGGTTCAGAAGATGATAGTTTTAATTGATTCAGGTATTTATTAAAAAATTTATTTAGTTCTTGCTGTTTGTAACCATAGTATTGTTTTATTGGATATATTTCTTTGATAGTTTTTGTAATTTTTTGTTTTTGTGAATATCCATTATATGATGTTATAGTATGGTCTGCAAATTTATCATAAAAATTTGTTAAAAAATCTGATATTGAATCGTTTAAATAATTATATTTACTATGATCGATAATATCTAAAAAAATGTTCAATAAATCATTTTTCTTATTAACAATAATATTTCTTATATTATTTATTAATATTTTTGCATCTGAATATGATAATTCAGTATTATAATTAATATAATTACAAAAATTAATGAAGTTATATATAATTTCGTCATATGATAATAATTGTATTTCATTTTTTGAAAATTCAGAAATTGAAATCAATATATCTTTACCTCCTCCTTTGTCGCTTACAAATACATTAAATTTAGAATTGTTTGTTTTATCATTCAATAAAAAGTTTAACCATTTTTCATAAATGGATATATTATTAAATATATCATCAAAATAATTATAATTGTTATTTTCATTGTAGAATTTTTGAATATTGATCACACAATTATTAAAAAATTCTACAACATTCCAAAAACTATCATTACAAATAAAATATGATTTATCCTTTTCATATTGTACATACTTGTCTTTAAAATATATAATAATTGTGTTAAATAATTCTATTGTATCCATATTTCTAATTATTATATTTGAACATGCTAAATTATTAACCATAGATGATATTATAATTTGGTATTTCTTGTTAAAATTTCTATCTTGAATTAAACAAATGTATGGCATTTTTAAAAACAAACATTATTTTACATATTTGTAAGAAAATAATATAGTTTGGTATTTACTTTGTACCATAATAAAAGTGTGTTTGAACACTATGCATCATTCCATTTGCTGCATCTATACGTTCTTGAAGTGTTCCAGCATTTGAATGCATAGCATATAAATGCCGAAATGTATTGATAGTAAATCCATCTTCGCCTAAAACATGCTTAACAATTTTCATTAAACGTGTATACATATTGTTTGCATTTTTAAAAGGTTTATTTTTAACAGTAACAAAAAGATAGTCACGTGGTCTAAATTGAATTGATTCTATAATAATTTCACGCAATTCATCAGGAATTATAATACTATGCATTTTCTTTGATTTGGTTGAATATACAGTTAATTCACCTGTTACCAAATTGACATAATTTCCTTCAGTACTATTAATTTTTACATCAATATAATCATTTCTTAATGGAGGAATTAAAGTATACAATCCAATCATTAACTTTACAATCATATGTTCATATGAATCAAATTGTAATGTTCTATTAAATTTAATTAAACTATCTACAGTCCATTTAGATACATTACGATTTTTTATTTGAGCAATTTTACTAGATTTATTATATTCTTTATATAATGGATAAACCACATTTTTAATATCATTTGACAAGTTACAAACAGTACATGTTGTACGAAGAAGTCCTAAGAATGAATATGCTTGAGAAATACTTGACGTTAAATGATTGATCAGTTGTTCCAAATCTTGTTTATTATTAAATACTAAATCGTCCTGTATCTTATGCAAGTAAGTTTTATATATTTTTTTAGTATTTTTATTTACGCATGAAGCTTCTTCAATACACTTATTAATATCTTGAACAGTAATTATCATTGATTAATTTAACAAAGTAAAAATTAGTGTTTTGTTTGCAAATTTATTGAAATGATCTTGTAATTTCGAAATATCGCAAAAGTATAACAACTGCAATAGAAATAAGCAATACAAGTTGTGGACAATTTACATTATCTTTTATATGATCTGGGTGTTCTTCATTATCACTATTACATTTTTCAAATTCATCAGGTAGATTATCAATATCGTTCATCAATTCTTTTATATTTTTAGGACTATTCAAAATATACCACATTAAGTTAACAGATTTTATATATTTTTGTTTAATCACTTTCTCATATTCACTCAATAATTTCTCTTCACGACTAATTATATCTGTTTTGTAATTATTAAGCAAAAACAATATCTGTTCAACAAATGAATCATATATACTATTATTACTTACACTGTCAATCATAGTGGAAATATGATATATATCATTATTAAATCGAAACAATATAGACATATTTCCTGTATGATCAGTAAGTTCTGATTGATTTTTACTTTGCTCATCTGAATCAAACACAACTTTAATACCATATTTCTCTTCCAAATTATTGTAATGAATAATTGCAAGAAGTTTTTCAGGATCAGTTGCTATATATTCATAAAAGTCAACACTCAATCGAATATTTGCAAGTGTATTAATTTCATCAGATATTTCTTCCGGAGTTAGTCCTTGATAATACTTAAAGAAATTTAATTCTTGATCCATTTAATTTAAAAAACAAAGTGTTTAACTGAATGTTTTATCGAGCACACCAACATTTAATAATAGGCCAGTTCAAAAAGTACTCTCTGTTATCATTGTAGAACTTATAATAAAAATCTTTGTTAAGCTTAAAACGTTGAACCATCCAACTATGATATACATTAATATCTCCCCATACAGTATATGGATTATAATTGACACATGCAAACATTAAACCCCATATTCTTTCTAGAGCAACACGTTGTTCGTATGTTTTAATACTTGACAAAAATATTGGATTAAATATATCAAATTGTTGTTCAACCTTTCTCAAAAAATCATATGTTACTACACTACATGCTCCAAAATTTGTATGCCACAGATTATTATCTGGATAAACTTTATTAAGTATATCTTTATTTTTTGGAACAAGTTCGATCATTGCTAGTTCATCCTTAGGAATATTCCATTCAGGTTTTGCTGTAAAGAAATCTTCATACCCATATTTATCAACATGATCTAAGCGAATTTGTGTTTGCAAAAACATGGACTCATGCATACATACTGCATACTTTGTTGCAGGAATATAAGAGTATGTTTGTCTATCTGTGTTAACTTTCCAATAATAGTAAAATCGTAATGATTCAGCAGCTCCTGGAAAATCGCTGTCCAAAAAATAAACTCCGTTATTATCTGTTTCAACAATATCATATTTAGCAAAATCAAATGTTTCGTTATCACGAATAACAATAATAGGTGCATCTGGATATGATTTATGTATAGCATCTATGCAATCAAGATATATAAGATAATGTTCTTCATTTCGAGCACTTCTTGTAATATAAAAAGCAATAGACATTTTAATTTTTACAAAATACTTTTTTAAACAAGATTAATCATCTTCCACATTGAATTTTGAAAAACCCTTCATCTACTTTGCCTTTAAGATATTTTAAGTATTGCGTATATGTGTAAGATGTTGTAATATCCCCATCAATTACATTTTTAGAAACACAATGATTTAACCACATAGATCCATATGCACTAATTGGTTTCATCGGTTGTGAATAGCAGGACCATATAAGTTGAACAATATATATTTCAATAATATATCCTGTAACTCTATGAGGAAGTGAAATGAAATTTTTCATAATATCAAACAATTTATATTTTTTCTGTACTTTATTTATAGCGTCTGTACTTGATACAACCATTGCACCAAAACTTGCAAAATTTTCTATACGAAATTTTTGTCCTCCATCTAGATATATTTTTGAAAAGAATGTAGCAGGAATATATTGTTTAAATAAATCATATGCTTGACGATGATGTTCATTTGAATAATCAATCATAATATATGACAATGGGTATACTCCATATAGATTAATTTCTTGAAGACAAACTGCCATATCAAATGGTTTTTGAAAAAAGAAACTATCATGTATACACATAAAATATTTAGTAGGTTGGTTTTTCCAATGGTAATAAAATGGAAGCCATTCTGCTAATCCATTAAACTCAGATGTAATAAATTTGATTGATAATTGTGTTTCTAATATTGAATCATATGAAGACCAATTTATACTTTCATTATCACGAATAACATACACATTTTTTGTGGAAAAATGTTTGATTAAACAGTCAATTGCTTCCATAAACATAGCATAATCTTCTTCATTGCGTGAAGAACGAACAATATATACTGTTAAGTCATTCATACAAAGTAAATTATAAAAATTATACTATTTTAAATTCTATATTTTTCCATATAATACTAATATTATGTTTATTTACACGTACAGTCCATTGATGATTATTAAACCACCATTTACATGCATATTGATAATTTAAATTATGTTTATGAATCCATTTTGTAAATTGTTGAAATAGCCAATCCATTGCATCGGTTCCTTTAAAAGATTTTTTTGGACTTGTATACGTTAACAACCAATATAAACCATAATTAAACATATCATCAAACAATTGTTTACCACAAATTGCCAACATTACTTCAATATAATTATTAAAACTTTTTAAAACACTCTTGGAATTATGAGCACAAGAAAATGGATTATATATATTTTTAATTGTTTCAACAGTAATGGTATCATTGAATAATTGAACAATTTCATAAAGATATGTATTACATAATGATGTATAACCATCAACCAAACATTCACGTTTCGATAATATTTCTTTGTAAAGCACATAATATAAAATAATATCATTATTCAATGAAACAGACCGTGTTACTAAAGTTGTACAATCAACATCATCTGTAAATTCATCTTCAAATATAACACCATATACAGAATCAATAAAAAGTGTTTTGACTGGAATTAACTGTTTTAAAAGATTTTTTGATACTAACTTGATAGATTTAATAATATATTTATCAGAAGAACCATCAATTATTGCATAATTATCATAAAATGAAATTGAAGTGTAATCAATATTAATTTGGCAATTACATGAAAATAATATTTCAGGATGATCAATGAATGATGCATGTGTATATAATTGTGGTTTTTCATTGGATGTTTCGTTATAAATAATAGAATATTTATATGGAATTATATTAAGTACAGCATCAATTAATTTCTCTGTATATTTAAAATATATATTGTTTTTGATACCAATATTAGATTTTAAAATTTTATTTGCAAAAGTAATATCAACCAAACAACTTTGCAGCTCTTTATTTTCAATATAATATAAATTTGCTTGATTTGTAACACGAAGCATACATAAACGATGTCTTCCTCCGAAAGAAAAATCGTATTTGTAATTAGGAAATACATTCAATAATTGTTGTGCAATTGGCTTGGATATTGTACTTTCAAAATTGGTCAAACAAATATTCACAATATCTTGCACCATTTCTTTGACATCTCCTTGAAAATATTCAACACCAGATGTAGTAATTTGTGTGTATTTTTGTTTGAAAAAAGTAATGATTTTATTTTCTGCTTTATGTGAGTCTGCTACATGAATGTATAATAACAATTCACTGTTTTTTGGATAGCCATTAAATCGTCTAAATTCTTGTTGTGATGTTCTTCCTATTTTGTATATGTTTGTATGTTTATGTTGTTCACAATGAATAAGGTATATATAATCAGAAACCATTCATTCAATCTGGTGTTTAAAATAATTAATGAAATTATTATTATTTTAAAATCTAAAATTTAAGTTAAAATGGATTATAGTGTTTGGTGTGAAACATTGAATAAATATATTGAATTTTCATCTGAAATTTTATCTTCAGATATTGAGCTATTTAATCTTACATCAATTATGGAACAATATCTTGAACAACATGGTGTTAATCAAAATATAACAACTTGGCTAAATAAGAATATTGATTTATTGCATATAATAGATCATATTGTAACTGGTGATGATCTAAATGATGATTCTAATCTTCTAAGTATTTCTGATGGAACAATTCTCAAGATTGATAAATATTGGTATGTAAATATGAATGTATTGGTAGAATATCTTGCAAAAATTGATATGATGTTTATGCATGAATTTCTTGCTCAAGTAATGTCAGACAGAGTAACAAAGATTACTGATTCTTCTGATACAGAAATATATACAGAAACAGAAACGGAAATAGAAAGTGATAATGAATAAATTTTATTAAATTAATTTACTTTGGAATAACCTTATACAATAGTTGTATTATATTCTTGACCACATTTACTCGTAATTGGATGATCATAATTATTATGCGCATAATATCCTCCAGCACGCCAAATTGGTGTAAGAACATTACCATATGTCAAGAAATCAAAAGATTGGGTTGATCCTTTCTTTAAACATTCAATTTCATCCTGCGTAAAATCGAAACTCTGGAAATTTGTATTTGGATCATATTTAACAACTTGTTTATATACTACAGAGCCATCATCCAACTCGACTTCAATATAAACAATATACTTTGTACGTTGATAAACTGTAAAATTATTAATATGCTTTTCGGTAGTTCCTGGAGGAAGTGTATCACAAATCATATTAAAATATTTGAAATGAGCAGCTAATTCGCTATTTAAATCATACACCCAATATCCATGTTCTGCAATATCAAATGTACTCTTACTAAAATTATGGAAATTATGAAGTTTAAGTATTGCAATATTATAATCATTCCATGGAGCAAGCATTAAAGCTTCAAAATCAATGTATGTAGGATTGTATGTATTACTCAAAAATACATCAATAACTTTATCAAATTGTGTTTGATAAGGTATATTTTGAGTGTCAGAAGAGGTTGATAGCATTTCAGTCCAATATTTAGCAATAAAAAATCCATTATATATGTATGTGCCAGTACCAGTTCGAATATATTTATTTTTAACGAGAATATCTGCAAGTGCTTTACGGAAATCTGGTATTGTTACAATGCCAGAACGTTGAGCCATTTGTAGCATAGTAGTAAACCAAAAATCATTCGCGGTGTTAAACATATTAACAATATATGTATTATTTGTACATGGCATTTTCAATCTGTATAAATTTTCTGGATTAAGTTCATTTGTTAAAGATCGCAGTAAAGTAACAATTTGTTGTTTTTGTATTGTATTAAAATTATGTGTAAGAGTATAAACAATCTTCATGTTTTCTGCAAGAGAAGATATTTCATCACCACGAATAAGATTATTAAGAGTTTCGATTGCAGAAAGTGCATTTGTTGAATTGACTACATACTGAGTTTCAGGACTGTAATTTTGAATAACTTTAGGTTCTGTAGAAAAGCTAGAACCATACATAATTTTATATCTGATTGAATTAAATGAACTCAGTAATTCATTCACAATATAATTAATTACATTTTGTTTTAATTCTTCTGTATTGAAACAAACCTTACACATATTTTGATCCCATTTACACATAGATATTTTATTACAATCAGGTTCAGTTTCAACACTATAACAGTTTTGGATTGGTGATCCTTTATAAGATGTAACAAGATTACTATCATTATTAGAAATAATGTTTGATATATTTACATGAGATATATTTACATCATATTGTTTGTTTGAATCAACAGTTGTAAAGTAATTAATATATTGTTCAACAAATTTATATAAATCATTTCCAATCTTATCATATTCCTGATTCATATTCTGTGTATAATATCTTTTTAATTCTTCACGCCATTCTGGAGTTAATTTTGTACTCAGCATATATTCAACACTGAAAATTATACTCTTAATCAAATTTTTGTTAAAATTATACTTATCACGTTCCAAATCTACCATCGACTTGTTTTCAATTGCAATTATTGAATTATTTGGCTTATAATATTGCTTTACTAATTGCAATGTGGGATCTCCAATCCTATCAGGTGTAATCTCAGTTTTAAAATGAATTGGTCTGAAATACATATGAATATTTTTATCAAAAATGAAACCCATTTGCTCATTCCCATCATTATTTGTAATCACTGCTCGAGGATAATACCATGGACCAACAGAATTATCACGAAGATGTTGATTAATAGTGTTAATAATATTAACAATCGTTCCTCGTGTATACATCGGATACTTAAAGTTGGTGACAACTCGTATTGTATCAGGAAGTATGGTAATTGGATAAACAGGCATAATGACTAGATTATTGTTCGGAAGTTGGAATATGACATTATCTGTATATTGCAAATTATGTGTTCTTGTTTGAGCTACAATAGGTAGATTAACATTTTGATAAAATTCAGTTGCAGTTGGAGTATAACTACGACGAGATGGATCAAAATAGATTTGATTATTTGTGTCTTTAAACGTTTGTATTACTAGTTGAACAAACTGATAATTCGTAGGTATGAATGGATTAAAATAATCTACATTTACAGTGTGTGATCTATTTTCTATAAGTACAGTGTGTGATCTATTTTCTATAAGTACACGGTCAATAAGATCATAAATAACTTCTGACTTTGCATTTACATATTTATAAACAAACATTGAATAATCGTGTCTGAATAGTTTTTCGATGTTGTAACCTTGTGGGAATTCAAACATATAATGTTCAGCAATTTCCGAATTGTTAGAAACATGCTTATTCACTTTGGTAATAATAAATAAATTAATATGAAAAGTTTCAGATACCCATTCCCATAATAATTCTTCATTCAACATGAAATAATTATTTATACAATATTGCATAAATTCTTCCTTGGTGTTAAACATAAACCGAATCAACCCATTTTTCATTACATTGAAAAAATCATCTGTAAGTGTTGCCTGCAAATATGTTAACAACTGTTGGATAGGACGTTTATAAATAACCATATTATTGTTTTGACTATGGGTAATTGCTACTGAATTATTCTCCTGAATCATAAAATCAAATAATGATATAAAGTATCCTTGAAAAACAATTCGCCTACACCATTCATCTCGCATATATTTATCAGTATAGTTCACCTTATTGTTGAACAAAATATTGATATCGCGTGGCAAGCGAACAGTCCGATTTACACCATCATAATTTACTTTATACTCATTAGCATCATTCACATAGTCTAAATAAGATTTCCATTTATAATCACGGTACAGTTCATTATTTGCATTTAAAGAATTATTGTAATTGGATACACTTTTAGGAATGACTTGTGTTTTACTAAAACAGCATGGTAGATTATTCTTTTTAACAATATCTGGTATAAATTTATATGGAAGTTGAGAATAATTTTTCGAAGCATTAAAATGGATACAATGATATCTTGATATAGCAGGATAAATTTTTATCATTTCAACATATTGATCATTATTACTTGGATCAGGATAGAATAAATGTCCATCTTGATTAACAATTTTCGTTTCATCGTATCTACCCTTGTAATTATCTCCACTAGGAACCCATTTTTCAGATACAAACAAATCATTAGCTGTTGAAAAAGGAATATAATAAACAGATTCAAGTTTTTCTTTAATATCTACATACACACAATAGGGGTTAAGAATAGCTCGCTGATGAAAATCAAATATCATGCAACATATATAATAATAGTATGTACTGTTAAATTGTTGTGCAGCATTTAAAATAAAATTAATATATTCACCATATGGTGTCAATTTTCTACCATTTTGTTTTGATAGTGCATCACTTAATTTTTGATATTCATCAATAGTAATAATAATCGGCTTTTTATCACTTTGACAAGCACTAGCATATCCTTTATTATATCCAATCAACTCATCAAATTTTTGCAATCTAGTAAGCGCATCTTGTGTTTTGGGAGTAAGATGTTTATTAACAGCATCAATTTCAACTGCCATAATTTCACGTTCAAAATTTAAGAAAGAGTCTTTAATTTCCTTAAGAACTGAAATGTCGACATATGGATTATCTTTAATCACATTATTTTGATATACTTCAAAATAAGATTTATCAATCTCATACTTTAATTGATCATTCGGATTTATATTATTTGTAGAAATATTTTCAATCATGTTACGTACGTCTGCTGCAGTTGATTCAACAATTTGAAAATTAGTAAGATTATCAAGATCAACATCTAAATCATTTATATCATCAAAATCAAGATCTAAATCCATATTCAGTAAATTGACATTATACTCATCTGGATTTATACTGTATTGAACAGTATTATTGATTTCTCCATTTGTCAATTTAGTAATAAACGTGTTCAAAATTATTTGCAAAGCACTTTCAATAATATACATCAAATTCATATTCAATATACCTAACACATTAATATTATTCAACCCAATATTAATTGTTACACCAAATAAATTTGTAATTTTTTGAATCAGTTCTTCAAGTTCATTTTTTGAAAAGGTGTTTGTTAGAACAATTGATGTTTTCTCCGTAAAATTCTTCCAAGTAGTATCAATAGTTGCAAACATCTGTTCATGCAAATGCAGCAAGTATTTCATAATATCAGAATTTTTAATCATATTTTGGTAAGCAAAATATGACATCTTCGCCTTTTTCAGAAAGCGTATTATCATTTTAATCATCAAATCTCGGTTCTTTTGAATATAATCATTCGAAAAGTGATAAATCATTGGAATGTGATTATCAATAATTTGAGCAGATGCAAGAAGAATATTGAATGTTTTGGCATTTTCTTGAACATTGTTATATAGCCAGTTAATTAATGTAAACATAGTATCGATTGAACGTGGAATATTAACTTGCAAATTTTCACTTTGATAAATATCATTTGCAAGAACATCCCAATACTGCTGAATACTAATATTGATAAAATTAATCGCAGAGTAAAAATCAATTGTATCAGGACTTTCAATATCAGAAAATAACTTCAACATTTTTCTTGTATGTACATTACCTTCTTGCAAATATTCTAACGGAATTGTATAAATATTCAACTTGGAACATCTATCCAAAAATGCATTAGCATAATAGATAATTGTGTTAAAATCATTTACTGTTACATGAGCATCAGATTTTATGTAAAAACGTATATATGTAAGAGCATTTACAGGATGCATTTCTAGTGTAAAATAAGCCATATCGTCCTGAAATACTGAAGGAAATGTTCCATCAAAATTTGGCAAACGGATTTTTACAATTAATTTTTCAAAGATAGTATCATCTGTTACTTCCATTTTTCCTTCCATAGGACTAGCTTTACACCATTTCGAAATCCATGCCATATTCGTGTTGTTTAACAATTCCTTGTATATCTTGAAAATTGGATATCCTCTATCTCCATAAAGTTGCATAAATATAAGACTTTCATCCACATTAATGTCATTAAAAATTGTAAGTAAATCTATATGGAAATCGGGATTAAGTTCTGCTTTAATGTGTATTTCATTAACAGATACTACGTTTGGAGTAATGTTGAATATGTTTCTGGTATATATCGTGTTAAGATCCATTTCTTATTACAAAAAAGTCCAAAGTAAAAGTTCAATCACTAAATTAAATTGTATAATATTGATTAACAAAATCATCTCGTATTAAACCAAGTTCATCTAACATACATTTTTTACAAAAAATGTATACAACTGGAGGAGATTTTCTTTTTATTGTTACACGAAATTTATCTGTTCTATATGATTTTACTTTACATTTTTCACACCGATGATTACGAAATGTTGGAGTTGATAAAAAATATTTCATATTTCTATACAAATCACAACAATTAGTACTGTTTGATGAAACGAAGCAGTACTGACAATTCTTCAGATTTTCTGATAAATAACAATAATATATATTTGAAGATGTATAATTTTTGTATGATTTTATAGCATCTTCACAATTAATGTTATGTGCACAATACATATTGTTATAACATTTAGAGCATAAATAACATCCAAAACACACCTCACAATCAACACATTTAATACAATCTATACAAAATATAATATTTTGACATTTAATACATGCAACATTTAATGGCAAAATATTATTGAATTGCAATAATACAAACGCAATATTATACACAATATCTGAGTTTGTATATGTGTCCTGATTACAAGAAAGATTAATCAAGTATGATTTCATATTGTTGTAAAATGTTTGAATATATAATACATTTTGTAAATCATACTTATTTTTTAATATATATGCATATCGATCACTGCAAAAATATTCAATAAATCTATATATAAGTTCAGCCAAAATAAGTGCATGTCGAACTTTCTCTATAGGAAAGTCAGTTGGCTTTTGTATTGATTGATCATTGTTGAAACAAATATTATAAAGATTTATAGTATATTTATAAAAGTCTGATGGATGATATTTAACACTACCTATAATTTCTTCCAAAAAAAATATCAAACTTTCTGCATAACTATCATTAATATTGCTCATATCAATATAATAATTACTTGCATCATTCTTGATATTTATCTTGCTTCCATTACAATCACTGTAAAGTGATCTCGCAAATTGCTCATTTAAAAGTGAAATATCAATAGTCATTTAAATAAATTTAATTAAATTTTAAAATATTAACAGTAATCCATCTGTTACATGAATAGAACTGTAAAATATAATTGCACTAATAACACCACAAAGAATCACATTTTTTGCAAGATCATTGATATGCGGGAATTGATTGCAAACAAAAATATTCCAGCAACAATCAAAAACTAGTATAATTGCTAACAATATTAAGATTATTATAATTATATTCATTTATTAAAATGTCAATTATTATATTTGATTATGACGACACACTATTTCCAACCACTTATTTCCAACATCACCAACATCTTTCTTGTAAAGATTTTACACGACTAAATAATATAATTGAAAAATTAATTAATACATTAGAATCTCGTGGATTTCACATCTTTCTTGTATCAAATGGCAATTCAAACTGGATTAAAGAAAGTGTTAAATTCATTCCAGCACTTTATGACAAACTTTTGTCAAATAGTATTCAAGGTATCTCTTGTAGAGATATTTATGAAAACAGCCCCATAAAATATGATGATTGGAAACGACTTGTATTTGTTAATATTTTCAGTACACCACCATATTCATTTCTAGATATAGCAATTGGTGTTGGTGATACAGTGAATGACAAAGAATGTTTCGAAGATGCATGTAAATATACAAAGAAAAAACATCAATTTATCAAATTTGACCCTGCAATGAATATAGATACATTAAGTGCAACATTAAACGAATTTATAAAATATATACATCAACATTTTAAGAAAATAAATATGTAAAAATGCCACATATGAATGTTGTAGGTCCTATTAGTGAAGATACATGGCTGTTTAAATGTCCTGAATGTCATAAACGTTATTATAGACAAATTTATAATGATTATTGCTATTGTGATTTTCATCACTCAAATCCACAATGGAACAAACTATTCCGAAGTTTTTCATTGTAAATAAAAGCAAAAATTTTTATTCAAGATGCAATATTGTTATATTTTAACAGGACTTTATTTGTTATTCTTTATAATGTATATATCACTATTCTTATATAATCTTATATATATATTTAAACATAATTACTTTCTTCTTATTGCATAAAGATTTATTTTCTTTACTTTGTAGAAACCTCAATCAATTATCGAAAAAGAAACTTTCATAACAATTTCACCATACAGAAATGGAAACAAATGTATATATAAGTACTCAAGGTGGAGGTATTCGAGGTATCAATCAATGTACACTTCTTACATTTATAGAACTTGCTCTCAAACAAATTACGGGTGAAGATAAATCTATTGCAGATTATTGCGACGGATTTGCAGGCTGTTCTGTAGGCTCTATTGTTGCTGTTCTTTTAGCTCTTGGGAAAAACTTTGATGGAGAGGATAAACATATTAAGGCATCTGAAATCTTGCAATTATTGTACGACGAAGGTGAACATGTATTTAAAAAGCAAGTTTGCTCTTGTGGAGGATTTCTACGAAGTAAATATACAAGTGTAGGACTACAGCATATTTTAGAAGAAAAACTTGAAGATATATACCAATATCGGCCAAAATTGAGTGATATTGCTAAACCAGTGATAGTTAACTCTGCAGACGTAGATACAAACAAAATTATCTTGTTTAAATCTGAAAATGCAAAAAAACGCGTAAATACAGACTATTATATTGATGATACCATTCTTGCATCTACAGCAGCACCATCTTACTTTCCCAGTCATATTATGTGGAATGTTGCCGGAACAAAACGACTAAATTGTACAGATGGTGGTATTACTGGGCATAATAATCCCAGTTTGTTGTTGAAAAATGAAATACTTCGATGGAACAAAGATTCAAATAAAAAAAGTGTTCTTATTAATGTTGGCACTGGTGTAAAACGGATAAATGAAGAACGCTTGAATATTAAAGAAAAAAGTGGCATATTTACATGGCCTTTCAAAGACTTTTTTAATACTATTTTAAGTGTTCCAGGTGATGCAACTGATTATACAATTCGTACAGATAATACAATTGAATATATCAACCTTACTGCAGATTTAGTGTATGCTGACAGTGCAATGGACAATACAAAGAAAAGTAATCTGAGAGCTCTTGTTGAAGATGGAGTTAAATATGTTAATGACAATTTCAAAAGTTTTATGGATATTGTTACCATAATTTGTAATGCAAAAGGAATCCAAGTTAAAGAAGTGTCGAAAAATATGTTGATAAATGAATTTTATCAAGTGTTTTCTCCAAAGTAAATTTTTTTTAAAAAAATTATTATTTTACTTTGATAATTTCATAGTACATAATATATTATATAAACATCTTTTATTTATTGAATCACTATATATATTCTCAATCTTAGATTTTATTTCTTTGCGACAAATAGGACATTGTTTATTTAAATTGTATACACTTTCTGCACATTGTTTACATACTACATGATTACATTGAAAACATACTAAATTGTCTTTATTATTATCATAACATATTGAACATTCATTATTGTATTTATCATTAAAAGAGTTTAACACAGGTATTTCTTTCTTTATATAATGTGAAGATTGGTATGTTTTCTTCCATTTTTGGATCAAGTTTTTATTATCTACAAGCATCATATTGATACTGTTATTCAAATAAATTTCTTTATCAGTTTTATTTAAACCTACACAATAAATTATATCATTATTATTCAATTCCAAATATTCAGAATCTTTACAATTTTTACAAAACATACATTCATAACAAGAAAAAAGTTGTACAGAAAATGAACAATTGGCAGATGTTTTACTGAAAGAAATACCCATACAATCATTACAGTCACAACAAAATATACAATATTTACAATTTTTGCAATTAATACACCACATATTTTCAGGAATATCATTATCATATAACCAGTTCATAAACTGGTAGATATCTTTCTGATGAATATATTCTCTTGCTTCCTTTGTAAGTTGTTTGTTAGGTAACATTTTATATTGTTGAAATGATTTAACCCTACTAATCGGGTTTTTAACTTCACCAAAAATGATCGTATATAAATTTAAATAATAATATTCTTGTATTTTGTTCATGCTATCTATTGTTGTGATATTTTGTATATTGGAATGACATTTTTTATGACGCAAAAAAATTATTTTAAATCCATATTTGCAATTTAAAATAAAATATTTACTTTTGTTGAAGTAAAATAATGGATGAAATCCAAATAGATCGTTTTAATACGTATATCACTACTCCATATGGTGAACGAAAACATGTTATTAATGCTGATACAACAGCTACTGGTATACCATCACGTAGTGTTGAAAATTATATGCAAAAACTTGTTCCTCTTTATTCAAATACACATAGCAACGCCAGTATGGGAAATAATATGAGCAAAATGATTCGTGAAGTTAGAAACAAAGTTGCAGAAGAATTTCATGTAAATAAAAATAATTATGATATTTTATTCCCAGGAAATGGATGTACAATGGCTGTTAAACAGATACTCCATATATTAGGTGTATATGAACATCCAGATAATTTTATAATCCTTATTACAGAAAATGAACATCATGCAGTTCATCTTGGCTGTATTCAAGCTTTACATCAACAAAATTGCATTTTCAACTATGATCAAATGCATAAACTTAACAAAGGATATGTTGATAGACTGTTTGTCATTCCAACCATTAAAGGCTCAAATCAAATTAATGCAATCTATTTAGAAGAATTATTAAAACAACTTAAACATATTAACAAACAAATTATATGCTTTTTTAATCATGCTAGCAATGTTACAGGATCAATCCAAGATCAAAAAAGTATTAATTATATATGCAAATCTATCATTCCTTCTGTCATCATGTGCTGGGATTATGCATGCTCATTTCCATATGTAGATATTTACATGGAAAATGATAACACAGATGTAATTGTATGTAGTCCGCATAAAGCAATGGGAGGAAATGGAACTTCAGGACTTCTTGTTTACAAGAAAGATTTACACAAAGCTACATATCCATTTGTACTTGCAGGAGGTATAACACAATATATATGTAATACAGAACAGGTATTGTCATTTGATCAAGAAAATCTTGAAAGTGCTGGTAGTCCAAATGGACTTGGTATTTTACGAATTGTACCTGTACTTCAAAAACGGCGTAAATATTTACAATATATACAATCACGAAATCAAGTGTTAACACATATTTTATACAACTTTGTTGAACAACAATGCAACAATTTACAAATCCTTGATCAACCATTTACACTAGATGAAACATCTACACTACATAATCGACTACCTATTATATCGGTATATAGTAAACATGGTATACATTACAATCTTTTTTGCGCTGTTTTAAGTGATTTCTTTGGTATTATGACACGCGGTGGACTATCATGCTGTTCATTATTGTATCAAAAATATCTTCCTTGCTGTGAAAACACCGCATATCGTGATATTGCTCTTGCTAACATTTTTGATGGAAAGGGTATGCCATGTAACTATGGTGGACTGCGTATATCATTAAATTATTTTATGACTGATGATGAAGTAAATTACATTCTATCTGCATTAAAACATGTAAACGATCATATAGACAAATATACACAATATTACAATTACAATCCTAATACAAATCATTTTGACCTGAAACTAATCAAAAAACGTCATATTTAATAGTATAATCTTATTATAATAGTGTTTAAAGCAAATATGGATGTTTTGGTACATTTAATACAAACATATTCTTATTCAGAACAAATTACTTTATCTTCATTTAAACGTATACCTGTCAAAGTACTTGAAGAATATTTTAAACCTTATTTTTATAATATTTATCCAAACGAATATGTACCTGTTACTAACAGCTACAAAATTGAAGAAGTAAATGAGGAATATGTAAATACACTTACACCAAATGGTAAGATCATTGTTAATAATAAAATATATGATCATCCTGTTATATACATATTAACAATTACTATTCTGAACATACAGAACGAAAATATAACAAAAAAATTAATGTATTCAGTACCATTTTTTATTACGTTTGATATGATCAAACCATCAATCTATCTTCTGGATACAAATAATTACAATCTTAACATATATAGTAATAATACTGAAAAAATTTACCATTATATGTTCAGTGCAAGCTCATTTAAAGGTAAAACAATTTTGCTAACAAATAAATATATTCTGAGAATATACAAGAAATATATGTTAGAATTATTTAAAATTTAGAATTATTCAAAATAATTAAAAAATTTACTTTGTTACCTTCATAATTTTATAAATGAATAATCTTGCAAATATGAATTCTTTTGATCTTGCTGAAGAGTTTATTAATAAGGATGAATTAATCATGACAACTATACTCAAAAACTACGAAGTAAGAGAGTATAATGTTGCAGATATACAATATCCAAATAGTATCATTTTCATGCTTATGAAGTACAAATATGTTGCTAATGAGAAATATAGTATTATTCTTGAATTTTACTCTGCATATATTGAAGAAAATACTATTAAAAAACGTCTTATCAAGCAAGAATTGTTTTTATACAATTACAAAGATACATATGATTATAGTAAATATTATGATTATGTTAAGAAAAATAGTAATGCTGGTGATTTCTTTAACAAAGAAAATGTAATATATAAACAACGTCAGATTAATCCAGATCTTAGTGAAGTATTTACAATTATATTTAATGAAAAAGAAGATTCAGAACGAAATAAATATATCGTAATTGAAAAATACAAAGTTAAACATGAACCATCATTTAAGATGACAAATATTGCATTTATGGAGTTGGAAGAAGATATTCCTCATGAATATTATAATCTTATTAAAACATTATTACAAAAACATGATAATAAAGTAAATATATGCTCGATCTATAGAGAAAGTACGAAATCTTTAAAGTTCCTCTATGGACTAGAAAATATAAATATGGATAAATATATGTATTTTAGTGTACGATTAAGAAATAACACAAAAAAATTAATTATAATAGACAAAACAAATAATGATATTGTTCAAATAAATTAATTAACTTAATTAAATTAATTTATTTACTTTGTTAACATTATATGTCCAATGTTGTAATATATGTATTTAACCAATGTAAATAAGAATCTTTAAAATTCATTTCAGGTGTAAATACAATTGAACGACAAGAACTTAAATATCGTGTTAAATTGTTACAATATTGATTAATAGATTCATCGTTTGGAACAACATCTTTAAATACAGATTTATATGTCAATTCAGTAAGTAAACCAAGTGTTACAATAGCTGATCGTTGCATTCCAGCATAACAATGTATTAGAATATTATCCCCATTGTCAATATGCTTGGCAAGTATCGGAATAATATAACACATTGCTACATACATTTCTTGAAAAGATTGCGGTTGCAGATCATCGTTTACAGGAATACGATATTTAAATGGAATAGAAGAAATAAACGGAATATCTTTTGTGCAATTAACAACTACGGTAATGTTATTAGTAGATATGAATGATGTATCTAAAGCGTTTTTAGCATTTCCTAACCAGAGTGTGTCAAGTATTTTACTCATTTTTTATAAAATTATTTTAATAAATTTTCTTTCTAGATGAACAAATAAGTTAAATTGTAGATGAATTAAAAAAAAAATGTCCAGTGAGGAAATATATTTTCCATATTATAAACCTACTGATGTATCACATCCTAACAAGGTGTTATATACAGACAATATGGGCAGTAATTATGATATTATAATTACAGGTCCGAATGGAATGGTTAATTTAAATGAAAAAGGAGTTTTGGATTATAATTATTCATCTGATGAATATATAAATGACTATATTTATAGTGTATCTGTAACAAATGGCTTTAAATATAATTCTACATATGTTACTTCGAATAAATTTCAAACATTATCTGAATTCTCAAGTATTGCAGATACAATTGCGCGACAAATTAATATTGATAATTTTAATTATGATACTATTTTTGGTTTAACAGTGGCTAATCCATCTGTTATTGATTATAATTATTATTCAGCAGAAAATGAAACGAATGTTTTTAGTATGTCACAATCTATTACAAATAAAGAAATAACCAAAATTGGTCCTAAATTATTTCTTTATACAACTTCAACAACTGGAAACAAAAATGATTATGTTAATGGAATAATGAATGCGACACTTACAACAAGTGATAATATAAATATATTTTCATCTGATGCTGATTCAAGTAATGTTAATAATATATTATCATATAATGGTAAAACATTAGCAAGTCTTGATGGCATATCAGTAGTAAACATAAATGATACTGCCATATTATATGATCTTGAAGTTCATTGGCCATATAAAATTCAATATAATGATGATCAATATTATCATATGTTAACAAATGGTCGAAAAACTGCATTACTTACTCTTCCATATGAAACATCAACTAATGATACATATTATTTATTAAATGTTAGATCATTAAATAATAATCAGGTATATAATTATAAAAAGCTTGATGAAATTGTAGAAAATAATTATTATTATATTGTAAGTTATTTTGATACACGTCCAACAATTAAAAATAAAAATACAATATCATTTTCATCAAAAAGTTCTTCTTTGTTTGATGAAAACAATATACAATTTATGCCATTAGTATATTTTTATCCACAAATGGTCTATTTATTACATGATGAAAGTAATGCATCAAATATTGCTAGCTGTAATCCTGTCTCATTTACAACAACAACAGGACATACTTTAATTTCTCCAGGTACTTATAATGGTGTAGAAGTAAACAAAAGCAATTATGGACTAAATCCTCTTCCATTAACATGGGATAAAAATTTAACAATTACGACAACATTAAATTATACATGTGCAAATATGGTAAATCTTTCAGATACATTAACAGGATGGAACTATTTAAATCAAAATCTAGATAGTACTAAGGATATTATATCACGTCCAAATATGCCTTATATCAATGTAGGATTATTAATATATATTCCTACAACAGATGAACCATATATACAAAGTAACAATCAATTAAATTCAAATAATCATTTTATTCGATTTTATAATTGGCTATCCGAATTTGGTTGGGATAATTTTTGGGATTTTGTTGATGATAATGCCAGTAATAGAGTAAGTATGGCTGATCAATTTACAAATATTTATAATACTATTAATGTTGCTTCAAGCAATCAAGATAGTTTTGATAGTACATTTGTATCATTATCAACACCAGCATGCTTGAATTTTAACATTAATCAAAATACTGTTTCCAGTTCTGAAAGTTATAATGATCATTTAGATGTATCAAACATTGATTTTAACAATAATGTGAATTTTTTAGATCTTAATGTCAGTGATACTAATGTAAGAGATGTGATTAAATGTGTAACTGTTATGAGTGTACCTATCAATAATGCTCTTAATACAACACATACAGTATCTGATACATTTACATTTAGATTGGATAAACAAAATTCAGCTATATTAGGAGATTATTATTATATTATTGGAACATACATATATCTTACAAAAGGAGTACAAGCTACATTATCATTACAGAATAAACATTACTTAGGATTTTCACCTTCAACAAATATTTTAGGTTTAAATTTATTTCAGGAACAAATAGGTTCGCAAATAATATATAATTATCCTAAAAAATGTATAAATTCATTTTTAACTGATACATCAAACCCATTTATAAATACATATTTAGATTCAAGAAATGTATATAGAAATTCCTTAATGAAAGATATGTTTATAACACCATCTTTGTTTATGACAATCAACGAATCTGTTGGAGATATTTAAACAAAGTAAAAAATTTTCACTTTGTTACACTGATTTTACTATCAATAATACAAAAGCAATTCCAAATACAATCCATGCTTTAGGATTATACGCAAATATAAGAAAATCTTTTGAGTCCATTTATTTTTACATTTAAATCATATTTCCAACATCCAACAAATGCAAATCTTTTCCAATATCTAAACACACACTTCGCATACCACGACCAACTGTAATATGACGAATTATATCAAATGGGATTAAACCTTGTTTAAATTCTTCTTCAGCAATCAATAATGGATTACACAGTTTTTCTGCTTCTTTTTCATCATCAAGGAAAGTTCGTGCTCCATTACTTATTTGAGCTGCACGATATCCAATCAACATTGTAATCTCATAAATATTCAAAAAATTATTATGAACTACAATATTCGTTTTATCAAGATCAGTATCAAACGTGTTATAACTTTCATAATCAGACTCTGAATCATCATCAATATTCTCATTCTCACCATTATCACCAACCAAAGAATTTAAATCATCTTCATAATCACTACCGAAATCATTTAAATCATTTTCTATTTCACTCATTTACTCTTTTTATTAAAAGAATTTATTTCTTAAGAGATGGTAATGATCGCTGAATATCATATAGTTCAAGATAATTAGAAACAGCAGGTTGTTGAGTGTTAATTTGGATATTTTCATTTCGATATAAATCTTCATTTATACTTGAATAATCACAATCTTGCTTGAAAACTGTTTCTATATCAACAGTTTGCAATTCTGTTGTATGCGGGTTTTCATAAATAAAATCACAAACAATATTTTCAAGACGGTAAAATTCATCTATACTTAAAATTTGTAAATCAATTAAAATTCCAGCTGATGTTTTGCTCAATTTATTTGATGATAAGTTTGTTACAAACATTATATATAATTGTTCATATTGTTCAATTGTTAATTCTGTATTTATAATATCCATTATATTTTTATATTCATCTCCTGAAGGTGGAATTTGCTTCAGAATTTTGTCATTATTTATTTTTGAAAGTTCATAAGGATTGAACTTTTTTAAATTAAAAGACATTTAATAATAAAATTTTCTTATTTTAAATCAACAAAGTAAAAATTATTACGATTTATTGTTCTTTTAATTCAAATAATAAGAACAAACCAACCATAGTGTATACATACCATTCATACTACTTGACCAGTCATAATATGCTGTAATATTTACAAAATGACTACATAAATTTTTATATTGTTCAGGTGTAAAAGGATTTGTTACATCATTATTTAATTGCAATTCTAGTATTAATACATTTTGTTCATTTAAATTTTGCATTATATTTGTGTTTAAGTCAGGATTTTTAATATAATAACACATATAAGAATTATTTACAGGAACATCTACTTTTGTTACATTATCAAAAGGAATATCATCATTTGAAATCATATAACGTGTATATTGTTGTGTATAATATGTAGGAAGAATATCATTTATTGACAATTTATAAGTACTATTTACATTATTCATTGAAATAGGATAGTTTAATATATATTGATCACAATTTGTACTGTATATTTTTGTGTAACTATCAATGATTCTTGTAAGAAAACCAATAACAACAATTTTCCCAGGATTATATTTTGAACTTAAGTCAAGCACAATAAATTCAACTGTTTGCCCAACAGCAAGATCAGATAAATTAAGATCTTTATTAAGGTATGGATAATTTTCATTGTTATTTTGTAGTGATTCTTCAATTTTAATCATACTCATATCTTCATTATCTTTTTCATCATCTTCTATATGTTGTTGAACAACACTTGGTTGAGAAGATTGTACACTCATTTCAACTTTATTCGAGGTTTTTACAAGAGGAATATGAATATCATAAATATATTCATTATTAATTTGAACATGAGATGCATTAATCCCTACAATGTATCCTGTTTGTATAGAACCAATAGGATACATTCTAAAACAAGCTTGTATTGTTGTTGTAAAGATCATTTCATCGCCAAGAATACTACCACGTTTAATACCTGTTTTCCAATATAACACATTTACACTAGCAGGATATATAATCCCATTTGCAAAGTAATTGCTCGAATGCTTTAGATATTTTATAGCATATTTTCTGAGTGTTTCCTTCATCTTATCATACTTACTTGTTATCAAGTACGCCTTTACAGGAATATCTATTGTAATTACTTGAACAGTATCCATTTTATTAAATCTTTATTGTATAATTTAATTTATCAGTTACAAAGTAAAAAAAAAATGTTATTAAAAATATTGTTATTAAAATATATTTAATGTAGTTAATTGATGATTTTGATTCATTTCTAATTTAGCAGGATCTTGAATTACTTCTTCAAAATGATTATAACTTTGAACTTGGACTTTACTTAATATTTTTACCCCAACAAATTTCATAAGAGATCCATATGATATTGTAATATCATTACTTACATAATCTGCTGTAAATGGTATTAAATTTCCTTCAAAACTATTAGTCATACTAGTATATGTATGCATAAATTTCATATTGACATCTTCCGAAGCAGAAGATGTATGTAAAACATTAAATTTATCTTGTTTATATTCATATGCAAATTCTAAATCAAGAATGTTAATGTTTAAATCATTATCAAGCATAAATATATATTCTATATTTAATTCAGTATCAATATGTATATTTACTTCTTCGATTGGTTCTTTTGAATCTGTTGAATTCAAAATAAACAAATCTCTATGATTTAATCCAATTAATATACGCAATTTGTAAAAAAGTGGATTTTCATATGATATATTGTTGATAATAATTTTTCCATTTACATTTTTTAACATACGCTTAATCGCTTTCATATTATTAAATTCTGTAACTTGAATTGAATCTTTAATAAAAGTATTTGATCCAACTGGATGAATAAAACCAATTGTATCTTTAATAACTTGGATTAATAATTCAATATTAGGATTAAAATATGGAGTAAAACCAGCCTCTTTTAAAATAGTGTTTGAATTATTCATTGATTCAGACATACTATTATACAATCTAACTTATTATATGCAGTTCATTTTTTGGTTTACATTTTGAAACAAAAGTAAATATTTTACTTTGCTTAATACTGTTGAATAATCATTGATATCATAGGTTCATTTACGCCAAGAATACCACTATCAATACCAGTCTCTTGCATTACATTAGTATTTATAAAGTTATTATCTGTAAAGTCAACATTACTATATCCAGCAAATAATTTTATGTCATCATTAGCCAAAATTCGTGTAGTGTCATTCTGGTATGTAGTATTGTTTACAAATTGGAAGCTTACATTAGGGTTCACATTTTCACCAGTCATTATAACAGCATATATACGATCTAATACATTCTCAAAATGCAATATATTACCAGCAGTAATATTCGTAGTAGGTATATCAGTATCATTACTACCAAATACACCATCATAAATTGTTGCAAAAGTTGTGTCAGATGTTATTTTAATAGATTTCGCATTATCAGGAATATACATTTCAAAGGTGTTGGTATGTGGGAATTCTTCAGTAGATGTTCCTGTGGTGTTCCAAGATAAAGTATATGTTCCATTAATATTGTATATATTATTAACAGGATTTTCAAGCGGCTTATTTAGCAATGGTATAAACACGTCTTTACCTGTATAAACAACAGTACTCCCATTAACTGGCAAAGATGATTTACAATAACGATTACGGAAATGACCAATTAACATCAATGAAGGCACACCATATTCAATTTGATTACTTAACAAATGTAATGATGTTGCTTGAACATGACAATTAAATGTAAAAATATATTTTCTATTCACATCAAAAGAAAGATTATCAAATTCTTCATCAGCATATCCAATCAAATCAAGATAGGCTACATTAGATATATTACTTCCATTATTATCCATCCAATTCTGATTCTCAATTATATTACGCTCATTTGAATTTAGTGTAATTACACACACAGAACTATTTGTAATTGCAATATAATTCGTAAATGTAGATATAGCAGTAGCATCAGAACTATCAATAACCGCCAAATTACCAATTGCACTTCCTCCATTAGGACGATACATCATATTTGTTAATTTTGCAGCTTGATTTACAGCTGCTTGTACATATGTTACACCATTAATACTACCATCATTTGATCCCCATGATATTTGAGGAATATTTACAAGCCCTGCAACTATATTACCATTTGGATTATAATAAGGTGTAAAACCACCATACATACCTGTTGTTATCAGATCATTCATCTTTGTATATTTGTATAATACATTACCATGATTCAAAATTCCTTCATCAATCGCATTATTACTAATATTTGGTGTCCAAGTAGTAAGCATCCAATGGGTGTCTTGATAAGCATTATCATCATCTTGATCAATTTCACTAGGAAGTGGAATATAAAATGCACCGTCATATCCTATTGTTGCAGAATCACTTCGACCAACACCCGCAATCATAAAATTTGTATTTACTGCAGATGCACTAGAAAGACTTACAGAATAACTACTTAATGTTCCTGTAATATCCTCAACATTACTACTACTACTAACATTAGCAGTATTTGCAGGATCATAGTAATAATATGTAGTTGTTGCAACTTGATATTGATTTGGATTTTCATATAAATCAGAAATTAATATTTTATTAAAACCTGTTAACTCAACTACATTTGATCCTTGATCATTTGCATATGGATCAGGATTAGATGTTTTAAGCCCAATAAATCGATAATTACTAGCAGAATTATTTATATTATTCTCTTGTAAAAAGTATGAATTCGACACAAACTGAGATGTTGCACTGTTCCATATAATTATATTACTACTAGCAGCATCATTCATATCCAGTGGAACAATTCCTGTAGCAGTTCCTGCATATACATCTATCTCATTACTAGATGTTATATAAGTTGAATTTGAATGATAATATATAATAGGATACATGTTGATCCAGTTAGGATTTATTGTCAAACTACTACTTCCATCATAATTTGATATAGAATTTTGCAAAATACGAACATATGTTTCATCCACATTTGGAAATGCAATATTTGTCCACTGCTTTGTTTTCCAATTTATACCAGCTATTCCTGTAGCTGTAGATGATTCTGCTAAATTTATAAACTCCTCATTAAATGGTATCTTATCAATTATTATAGCAGTTGTCGCATCTTCCCAAACATCTGTATAATCAGAATTATTTTTAATAGAATTCCATTTTTCAAGAGCACTTATAGTAGAACTGATAATATCTAATGTAACAGGAGCTGTTGCGAGAGGACTAGAAGTTGTATTACCAAGTTGAATATTTAGTGCATTCTCAATATCCTCAAGTATACCTGCTGTTTCACTATATATAGAAGAATTAGCAGATATACTTTGAAATATTTGTTTGAATGTTCCAAATTGTAAAATATCACGATCAGTTATTTGAGTAATAATATTCAAATCATTGGATGCAGATGCAAATTCCATTGCAGTCTTATCACCATATGATGTAACACCTATTGAATTAGATTGGTAAGACCAATCACGCACATAATTATATAAATTCATATAATATTGTATAACATCTGCTCGACGTTCATAATTATATGCATTATAAACAAAACCTTTATTTGTAATTTCATTTATACCATGTGTATTTACTCCAACAACAGGAATTAAAGTATTTTCTTGGACAGTCCCTGCAACATAACTTGTAAAAGGTGCAAATATTTCTACATCATCATTGTTACTAACAGAATATGATACAGAATTTCCAAATAAATTAGTATAGGATATTGATAAATCATTTAATGAACTACTTAAAGGATAATGAATATCAAGTTCATCAAGAGTTGTATGTGCAACTGAAGAATCAACAAGTGTAGAAATATTATCAAGACCTGCAATATAACTATAATCTACATGTAAAATAATAGGCATGACGTCACTAGTTGTTGTACTACCTTGTACATTTGCGATGACACCTAATGTTGGTGCAACAACACTTACACCTGCAGAACCTGCAGTTTTAATAAGTTGATTTACATTAGCTTGATAAATAATATTCTCTCCTGATGCATCAAGAGTGTATGAACCAATACTGGACCAACCAGTTTTTTGTCTTTGCTTGCCATATTCATCCCAAGTATAGATATAATAAGCAAGACGTACATCACTATTTGTTAAAGCACGACTATCTGATAAATAATTAGGGTTTAACCCTTCATTTGGATAGTTTGGTGTAGTACTGGACATTATTAAATTTTCTTACCAATATAAAAAAAAAAGTCCTATTAAAAATTTGCAAAAAGAACTAATATGGATATTAAATTCATACTAGTCTAGACTACCTTACAATATATTAAACCAATACATTAGCCTAGCTTTCCTGAAACAAACCAAGTTTTCAATCCCTTACACACCACTCCAACCTACATTAGTACAGGTGAAGAAAGAAATCTCACTTGAGTACGAATATCATGTCTGCTGTTATCATTATGAATCCTAACAAGGCTTATTCAAAGAAGGTTTTCTCCTCTCTTTATGATGTTACTATGAATGATTTTGTAGAATGGTTATATAATGCTAATCGTTTTACCAAAGAAAAAATTATTTATGTACAAGAACTAACTGAGGATGAACTTATCGATGATTATGACTCTTTTCTGACCAATGATAGATCTATACAATATCCTGTACGATATTATATGTATAAATCTAGCTCTTATCTTAATAATTTTGATGCGTTAAATCATCTAAAGTGTATTAAGACCATGATTATAAGTATGACTTTAGATACTGATTATACTCTAAGTATGTGTGATGTCCGAGAGTATGAGCATAAGTATAGAAGAGGATAATAAAATGAATAA
>ENA-UONW01000595-UONW01000595.1-human-gut-metagenome-genome-assembly--contig:-CS52-NODE-595-length-52380-cov-15.909240_pt1 | contig 52380 bp, 53 predicted proteins | sample MGYA00242463_ERZ724010 | MGnify/ENA metagenome assembly ERZ724010 | reverse complement strand
GCCGCCGGAGCGGTGCTTAAGCCGTTAGGCGGGAATTGTGCGGTGTTGCCATAAAAAAATGACAGAGGGAAACTACCATGAAAAAAATCTTGAAAAAGTCCGCCGCTGCGCTGGCCGCACTTACCTTGACAGCCGCCCTGGCCGGCTGCGGCAGCAGCGCTTCTTCTGCAGCAGCTTCTACCGACACCGCCGCCTCCACGGCTGAAACCTCCGGTGAAAACGAGCTGGAAAAAGTCAAGGCCGCCGGCAAGCTGGTCATCGGTGTCGAAGGTACCTACCCGCCGTTCACCTACCACGATGATAACGGCGAGCTGACCGGCCTGGACGTGGAACTGGGCAAGGCCCTGGCCGAAAAGCTGGGCGTCGAGGTCGAGTTCCAGGAGGCCGCCTGGGACTCGCTGCTCATCGGTATTGACACCGGCCGCTTTGATACGGTCATCAACAGCGTCAGCATCACCGACGAGCGCGCCGAAAAATACGACTTCTCCGACCCCTACTACTACGAAGCCCGCCGCGTGGTCGTGCGCGCCGACGATGACAGCATCAACGGCCCCGAGGACCTGAACGGCAAGAAGATCGCCACCAACACCACCAACGCCTTCATCCCCTGGTACGAGGAGAACGGCGCCGAGGTAGTGGGTATCGATACCAGCGCCGAGGCCATCGACCTGGTCCTCTCCGGCCGCGCCGACTTCCTGGGCATCAGCGTCCCGGTGCTGAACGCCTACCTGGGCGAGCACCCAGACGCCGCCGATAAGCTGAAGGCCGCCTTCGTCATCCCCAACTCCGAGGACGTCATCGCCATCCCCGTCCGCAAGGGTGAGCCGGAGTTCCTGGACGCTATCAACGCTGCTCTGGCCGAACTCCGCGAGGAAGACACCCTGAAAGAGATCTCTGAAAAATATCTGGGCGGTGATTACACCAACTCCGCTTACAGCAATTGATTGCAGGTGATTCGCAATGACGCAAAGACTGCTGGATATTCTGGTATCCTCGTTTCCCCGGCTGGTCCTGTACTGTGTGCAGGTCACCATCCCCCTTACCGTGTGCATCTACATCCTGAGCCTGGTGCTGGGTTTCCTGCTGGCGCTGATTCAAATTCAAAAGATCCCGGTGCTTAAGCAGCTGGCCCGCGTGTATGTCTGGGTGTTCCGCGGTACACCGCTGATCGTCCAGATGTACATCATCTTCTTCGGCTTGCCGTCCTTAGGCATCACGCTGGATGCGTTCCCGTCGGCGGTCATCGCCTTCTCGCTGAACTACGCAGCCTATATGTCCGAGACCATCCGCGCCGCCATCCAGTCGGTGCCGGAAGGCCAGTGGGAGGCCGGGTACATGATCGGCCTGAGTTCCGGCCAGATCATGCTGCGGGTCATTTTGCCCCAGGCTGCACGGGTGGCCTTCCCCACGCTGTTCAGCACCCTTATCGGCCTGACGAAGGACAGCTCGCTGGCCGCCAGCATCACAGTGGTGGAAATGTTCAAAGCCGCCCAGCAGATTGCCTCCCGCACCTTTGAACCCTTTGCGCTCTATTGCGAAGCCGCCTTTGTCTACTTAATGCTCAACACGGTGCTGACCCTGCTGCAAAGCGTGTTGGGAAAGCGCCTTGCCTGGAAACAGCCCAAACGGAAACCCGCCCAAAAACAACTTGAAAAGGAGTCTGCCTGCTATGTCCATCATCAGTGAGATCAACATCGATACCGCCCCCGAAAACATTAAAAAGATCGTGGCCGACCATGTGGCCGAGGGGCACACCATCACCGCTGAAAAGCGCACCCTGCTGCACAATGCTGCCGCCTTCAATGCGGTGGAGGCTGGCTCCTACGCACTGGATGACGAGCTGGCCCGCCTCATCGGCAAGCGTGCCGCTGATTTTTACGAGTACGCCATCTCCCAGGCCAACGGGTGCCTGGTGTGCAGCATCTACTTCCGCAACCTGCTGAAAAAGAACGGCATTGACTTTGATACCTTCGAGTTCACCCCCGAGGAGCAGGTCCTCATCGACTACGGCCGCGCCATTGCCAACGACCCCAAGCACGTGCCCGAGGAACTCTTTACCAGGCTCAAGACTTACTTCAACGAGGAGCAGATCGTGGTCGTCACCGCCATGGGCGTGATGATGATCGCCAACAACTACTTCAACGATATTCTGGACGTCACGCCGGATCATCTGGCGTGACCCAAAGCAAAGGAGCACATCACCATGCTGGAAGTAAAAGACCTGCATTGCAGCTACGGCACCACCCAGGTGCTGAAAGGCGTGGACCTCAATGTCAACAAGGGCGAGGTCATCTCGATCCTGGGCAGCAGTGGTTCCGGTAAAACAACGCTGCTGCGCTGCATCAGCTTTTTGCAGAAGGCCGACAGCGGCACCATCCGGTTCGATGACTTTGAAAAGGACATCACCCAATTAAAGCACAGCGAAATTCGTGCCCTGCGGATGAAGATGGGCTATGTGTTCCAGAACTTCAACCTCTTCCGCAACATGACCGTCAAGCAGAATGTGCTGGAGGGCCTTATCACCGCCCGTGGCGTGGACCGCGCCACCGCCGATAAGACCGCCGACGAGGTGCTGGAAAAGGTGGGTATGCTCCACCGCAAGGACTTTTACCCCGACCAGCTCTCCGGCGGGCAGCAGCAGCGCGTGGCCATCGCCCGCGCCATCGCCTTCAAGCCCGAAGTGCTGCTGTTTGACGAGCCTACCTCCGCCCTTGACCCGGAGCTGACCCGCGAGGTGCTGAACACCATCACCCAGCTGGCCGCCGACGGCCTGACGCTGGTGGTCGTCACCCACGAGATGGGCTTTGCCCGCAACGTGTCCGACCGCATCATCTTTATGGAAAACGGTGTCGTCGCTGAGGAAGCCCCCGCAAAAGAATTTTTCCTGCACCCCCGGCAGGAGGCAAGCAAGCGCTTTTTGCGGACCGTCACCGATGACTACGATTACAGCATTTAAGTGTAAGGGAGGAGGCAGGCCATGGCGGGTATAAAATGGAGATTTTCCTCGAGAGGGGAGCGTCCCTCGAACGCCACCCTGACCCAGGCGTTGGAACAGCTGGAGCAGGCAGTAAACGAAGCTGTATAAATAAAGCAAAAGGCTCCCGGCGAGGGAGCTTTTTTGTTTTGCAGGTACTTCCGACCTTTTCCGCCCCCCCTATTATACTCCGGAACTCCGGAAGTACTTTCCTCTATAGACAAATAAACAAGAAATAACATATATACATATAAATTACTCTTTTTTATAAGTATGTTATATAATTTAACATAATGTATAATAAGAAGTATATTTTTACTTTTTGACGTATATATGTAACTTATTGACATAAAGATTATAGAGGAAGTACTTCCGTACTTCCGGAGTTATTTGGGTATGGGTAGTTCCGGAAACACTTCCCCTCATCCCCTATTTCTCCCCAAAAGTAGAAATAGCCTGCCTTATTCTGCTAAAATCATCCTGTATTCCTCCTTTCGCGGCCGGTATAATAAAGCCATCATCAGCGAAGGAGGAATGTATCAATGATGATCGCTATTCTTATCGCCGCCATTGTGGTGGCACTGGTCGTGTTCTCGCTTCTCTGCTACAAAAAAGCCCCGCCTACCCAGGCTATCGTGGTAACGGGCTTTGGCCTGTCCCGCCCCAAGGTGGTGTGCGGCCGCGGCGTGTTTGTACTGCCCGTTGTACAGCGTGCCGACCGGCTGAACATGCGCCTGCTGAAAATCGACGTAAAAACGCCGGAAACTGGCGTAAAAACCAAAGAGGGCGTCTCCCTCTGGCTGGACAGCGTCGTCACCGTGCAGGTCTACAGCGAGAACTCCACCGTCTCGGACGAGGAAGTCCGTAACGCCGGGTACGATGACATCAAAAAGTACATCAACAGCCGCCAGCAGGCCGCCATCTCCAACTTTTTGGGCATGGACGAAGCCCACATCAACGAGAAGATCAACGATGTGCTGCAAGGCAACCTGCGTGAGATCGTCAGCGAGATGACGGTCGACCAGATTTTGACCAACCGCAAGCAGATGGCCGTCAGCGTGGTGGAAAACGCCCGCCCGGACCTGGCCAAGATGGGCCTGGAGGTTGTCACCTTCAACGTGCAGGATGTCAAGGACGCCATCGATGCCCAGGGCCACAACCACGGCGTCATCGAGGCCATCGGCGTGGAGCAGGAGGAGCTTGTGAAAAAGCGTGCCTCCATTGCCAAGGCCGAAGCCGAGCGCGATGTCTCCTGCGCGAAGGCTGCCGCCGCCATGGCCGCCAACGAGAAGGAGATCGAAGCCCAGACGGCCATCGCCCAGCGCAACAACGAGCTGGAACTGGCCAAGTCCAAGCTGAAAGCCGAGGCCGACAAGGCCGCAGCTGACGCCCAGGCCGCCGGTATGATCCAGACCAACCTGCGTGCCAAGGAGGTCAAGGAATCCGAAGCCGACGCCGAGATCGCCCGCCAGAAGAAGATGGTCGACCTGGCCGCCCAGGAGGCCGAAGTGCAGCAGCGCAAGCTGGATGCCGAGGTGCGCAAGCAGGCCGACGCCGAGCTGTACCGCCGCCAGAAAGAAGCCGAAGCCCAGAAGTACGAGGCCGAGCGCGCTGCCGAGGCCGCCAAGTTTGCCAAGCAGCAGGAGGCCGAAGGCATCGAACTGGTCGGTAAAGCCGAAGCCGAGGCCATCCGCCGGAAAGGCCTGGCCGAAGCCGAAGCGATGAAGCAGAAAGCCGAAGCCTACAAGCAGTACAATGATGCCGCCGTGGCCGAGATGATGATAAAGGTGCTGCCCGAAATCGCCAAGAGCGTGGCCCAGCCCCTTGCCAGCATCGACAAGGTGTCCATCATCGGCGGCGATGCCTCCGGTGTGTCGGGCGTGTCCGGCAACGTGCCCGTGCTGATGGCCCAGACCATGGAGGCCATGAAGGAAGCCACCGGCATTGACATGAAAGAGATCGTCCGCGCCAACAGCATCCAGGCCAAGACCGACCGCAACATCAACGTGACCGGGCTAGAAAATTTGCAAACCCCGCAGGCCTCTGCACCTACTGCAGAAACCACTGCGGACCATGCCACTGTAACCGAATAACAGCTGCATAAAACCAGCGCCCCTGTGCCGACCGTGCAGGGGCGCTGTGTGTTGCCGCACAACCGCATAGAAAAGCCCGACCACACTGTGGACGACAGCTACCGCAACGATGACGGCACCGGCAACCGCTATAAGAAAAAGTCCTTCAACTGGTACAAGCAGGTCATTGCCACCAACGGCGAGACCTTATAACCCAAAACGGCAAGGCCGCCCTCCCCACAAGCAGGGGAGGGCGGCCTTTTGCGGTTGATGGATTCCTGCCCTTTGAGGCGGACATCACCGCCCTGGCCCAGCCCGGCGAGACCGTGACGCTGGAAGTGGAAGTAGACAACCGTATCGGCCACAGCACCCTGCCCGTGGGCAACGAGGGCGGCACTGCTTTCTTTGGCTCCGACAACGCGGGCATCCCGGCGGTGGAAGCCGGCAAGGCCCGCCAGCAGATGCAGGGCGTCAACCTGCCCAACTTCGATTTCTTCAACTACGCAGGCATTACCCGCCCGGTGCATCTGTACACCACCCCGGCAGCTTACATTGCGGATATTGCCCTGGCGCCCGCAATGGATGGCACACTGGACTACAAAATCAACACGATCGGAGACGGACTTGCCAGCATTGAGATCTTGAACGACGAAGGCAAGGTGGTAGCTGATGGCAAGGGCGAGAGCGGCACCCTGCATGTGGAGGACCCCCACCTGTGGCAGCCCCGCCCCCGAAATGTTCACCGAGGAATTTCAGGTGGAATATTACAAAACCATCAACGCCTGCCTTGACAGCCGCCCCTTTGTTGTGGGAGAATGGCCTTGGAACTTTGCGGATTTCTCCACCCAGCAGGGTCCCATGCGCGTAGGCAGCTGCAACCGCAAAGGCCTGTTTACGCGGGAGCGCACCCCCAAGCTGGCCGCCCACTACTTTAAAGACCGCTGGGCCAAAAAACAGCCCAATGACCGATAAAAGAGGATGACACTATGACACCCGAACTGAACTGGCTGACCGACCCCACCGTGTTTGCCGTGAACCGGCTGGATGCCCACTCTGACCATGTCTGCTATAAAACCGAGGCGGAGGCCGAAACCGGCCTGACCTCGCTGCGGCAGTCGCTGGACGGTGCCTGGCGCTTCGCCTGGAGTGCTAACCCCGCCGCACGCCCGGCGGATTTCTATAAGCCGGATGCCGACCTGACCGCCTTTGGCACCATCCGCGTGCCCGGGCACATTGAACTGCAGGGCTACGGACAGATCCAGTACACCAACACCCTCTACCCCTGGGATGGCCGTGCGGCCCTGCGTCCGCCGCAGATCAATTGGGATGATGACCCCGTAGGCAGCTACGTGAAAGAGTTCGACCTGGACGAGAGCCTGCGCGGCCAGCGGGTGTGCGTCAGCTCAGGCTATGTACCTTTGGTGCAACGGCCGGTTCGTCGGCTATGCCGAGGATACGTTTACTCCGTCTGAATTCGACCTGACACCCTATATTCAAGAGACCGGCAACCGTCTGTGTGTCGAGGTCTACAAGCGCAGCAGTGCCGCCTGGATCGAGGATCAGGACTTCTTCCGCTTCTCCGGCATCTTCCGCTCAGTGTATCTCTACGCTAAGCCCAAGGTGCATGTCCGGGACATCTGGCTCAAAGCCGAATTGCTGTCCGGCAACACCACCGGCCAGCTGACACCTGTCATCAAGCTGGACGGCGAGACCGAGGGTGCCAAGGTGCATCTGCGCCTGACTGACCGCGAGGGCTATGCCCTGTATGATGACTTTACCGATGGCAGCGCCATCACGCTGGAGGGCATCCACCCCTGGAGCCACGAAAAGCCGATCCTGTACCACGCCGTGCTGACCCTGCAGGATGCCAGCGGCGCTGTGCAGGAGGTCGTGCCCTACGACATTGGGTTCCGCCGGTTCGAGATGCTGAACGGTGTCATGTGCTTAAACGGCAAGCGCATCGTGTTCAACGGCGTCAACCGCCACGAGTGGAACCCCAAAAAGGGCCGCGCCATTGATGCGGACGACATGCACGCCGCCATGGCCGTGTTCAAGAAAAACAACATCAATGCCGTGCGCACCTGCCACTATCCCAACCAGAGTTTGTGGTATGACCTGTGTGACCAAAACGGCATCTACATGATCGACGAGACCAACCTGGAAAGCCACGGCAGCTGGCAAAAGCTGGGCACCGTGGAACCCAGCTGGAACGTGCCCGGCAGCCTGCCGGAATGGCGGGACTGCGTGGTCGACCGCGCCCGCAGCATGTTTGAACGGGACAAAAACCACGCAGCTGTGCTGATCTGGTCCTGCGGCAACGAGAGCTACGCCGGCAAGGACATCCGTGCTATGGCGAACTTCTTCCGCGCCAATGACCCGGGCCGCCTGGTGCATTACGAGGGCGTCTTCCACTGCCGTGAGTTCGATGACATCAGCGATATGGAAAGCCGCATGTACGCCAAGCCGTCCGAAATCATCGCCTACATGGCCGAACACCCGGCTAAACCGTTCATTTTGTGCGAGTACATGCACGATATGGGCAACTCCCTGGGCGGCATGGAAAGCTATGTGGCCCTGATCGAAAAGTACAAAAAGTACCAGGGCGGCTTCATCTGGGATTATATGGACCAGGCCCTTTGGCACCCAAATACCCAAAATGACAGTATACTGGGATATGGCGGCGATTTTGGCGACCGTACAACAGATTACAACTTCAGCGGCAACGGCATTGTCTATGCCGATGGCACCGAGAAGCCTGCTATGCAGGAGGTACGCTACTGGTACAACACCCCTGCCCGCCGCAATGCCCAGGATGCCCGCAACAAAATGGAGGCTGCCCGCAGTGCCGCCGCCCTGCGCACCGCCTGGGATAAGCGCCGCCGATTGCCCCTGACCGTGATCTGCGGCGATGGAAACATCGGCGTAAAAGGCAGCGGCTTTGAGTTGTTGTTCTCCATCCCGGAGCAGGGGCCTGTCTCCCTGCGCAAGGACGGTAAGGAGTGGCTCTGGCGTGCCCCGACTCCGGCGTTCTGGCGTGCCAGCACCGATAACGACCGCGGCTGCGGCTTCCCGCAGCATGCCTCGGCCTGGATGGCGGCAGACGTGTTCCTGCGCAAAGAGGGCTGCACGGTGCTGGAAAAATCCGAGCAGCGGGTGCAGATTTGCTATAAATACAGCGTGCCGCTGGTGCCCGGTGCCGGCGTGGAGATCACCTATACAGTAGAGCCCCAGGCCGCCCTGCGGGTGGATGCCGTCTACCATGGTGTGCCCAGCGCGCCGGAGCTGCCTTGCTTCGGCGTGAAATTCCAGACCTTTGCCCCCGTGGCCCGCGCCCAGTGGACCGGCCTGTCCGGCGAGACTTATCCCGACCGTTACAAGGGCGGTGTATTCGGCTGCCACGAGGAAGTGCCCCACATCGCCCCGGCGCTGGTTCCCCAGGACTGCGGCCTGCACATGGACACCCAGCAGGTGGTTTTGCAGCTGGCAGACGGCAGCGAACTGACCCTGGAACAGACCGGTGAGCCGTTCGCCTTCAGCGCCCTGCCCAACACGGCCCAGGAAATCGAGGCGGCGCAGCATATTTCGGAATTGCCCAACACCGGCCGCACCAGCATCACGGTGCTTGGCGCAGTCCGTGGTGTCGGCGGTATCGACAGCTGGGGCACCGATGTAGAAAAGCCCTACCACATCCCCGGCGACCGCGACCACAGCGTGAGCTTCCGTATCGTGTTCTGATAAAAGCACTGCAACATACAAAATCCCCCTGTACCACTGTATTGAAGTGCCCCCAAAAAGTTAGACAATAATTTGAAGCAAAAATTGTTCAAGCAGCCGAAAGGGCTTGCTGTCTGTGAATTGCAGGCGGCAAGCCCTTTAGCTTTGCCTTGATCCTGCGGTTGTTGTAGTAATCCAGATATGCAACGAGTTCCTGCTTGAAGTGTTCCATGGAGCGGAACTCCTGCAAATACAGCAGCTCACTTTTGAGCAGCCCGAAGAAATTTTCTATCACAGCATTGTCCAGACAGTTTCCCTTGCGGCTCATGCTCTGGCGAACACCTTTCTCCCGGAGCATCTGTTGGTATTGTTTGTGTTGGTACTGCCAGCCCTGGTCAGAATGGAGAATCAGGTTTGTTTCGGCCGGGATCTTTGCAAACGCCTCGTCCAGCATGGTGGTTACCATGCTGAGTGCAGGACGATCCGATATGGTGTAACTGACCAGATCGCTGCTGCACAGATCAAGGATGGGAGAGAGATAGAGCTTCTCTCCAAACAAACTGAACTCTGTCACATCGGTGACCCACTTCTGGTTTGGCTTTTCGGCGAGGAAGTCCCGGTTTAACAGATTTGGCGCAATTTTGCCCACTTCTCCCTTATAAGAGCGGTACTTCTTCATCCTGACACGGCAAACTAAGCCCAACTCTTTCATAAGCCGCTGGACAGTCTTGTGGTTCAGGAGGAAATTGCGCTTGCGAAGTTCTGCCGTGATCCGGCGATAGCCGTACCGGCCCCTGTTTTCGTGGTAAATCGTTGTGATTTCTTCCTTAACAGATGCATATTTGTCTTCTTTCTGCATCTGCTTCAAATGATAGTAGAAAGTGGCACGGGGTAGTTGAGCGATTGAGAGAAGAATATCCAGAGAATGTCTTTGCCTCAGCTTTTGAACTACCTGCGTTTTCTGCGCTGGCGTCGCTCGTCTTCCAAAACCAAGGCTTGCAAGTTTTTTAGGTAATCGTTCTCCGCACGCAGTCGCTGCACTTCGGCCAGCAGATCTTCTTCTACCTCTTTTGGCAGCTTCTTTGGCCGACCAGTGCTGCCGCGGCCCCGTCGCTCAACCGACAAGCCTTCCGGCCCTTCTTCCAAATAAATGCGTTCCCAACGCTCTATAATTTTATGGTCGTTAATTCCGAATTCCTGCATCGTTGCATGGATACTCAGATGTTCTTTTTCCATGGTTTCTACAACCATTCTCTTGAATTCCGGCGTATATCGTTTGTTTGGTACTCCTTTTGGCATAGCAAAACACCCCACTTGTTAGATAGTATATCATACTGTCTAACAAATGGGGCGCTGTTCAATTGGTGGTGCAGGGGGATTTTTGCGTAATTATGTAATTAAGCGGGGCAACAATTTTGTGGTGGATCATTCGTACAGAATCAGTGCGATCATCTCTACCGGCTCGTCGCCTAGGCACTTCAGGCCGTGGCCCTCACCGGGGGCGCAGTAGGTCACGTCGCCAGCGCCGATCTCCACCTCGGTGCCGTTGTCGTTGTACAGGCCCTTGCCGCTCAGGATGTAATAGGTTTCGCTGTCGCTGGTATGGATGTGATAGCCAATCTCGGAACCGGGATAGACGGTGGTGTGGCCAAAGACGCGGCCCTTCTGGCTCATCTCTTCGGGACCATTCAGCAGGCTGCGGACGGTGATCTCGCCCACGCCGTTAAACGGCGCCGGCTTGCGGACGGTTTGCTTCTCTTCGCTGCGACGGATCATAATAAATTGCTCCTTTTTAAACAGTAATATGGTAGGCTGCAACCATCGCAATCGATGGCGGCTTTCACTATATTTCTAAGCATATCACACGAAAATCCAAAACTCAATGCACATACTGGGCAAAAACTGGGGGTAAATTTTGTGCGTTCCATCAAAAAGAGCGCACATGCTGTCAGCGAGGAAACTTGCAATGCAAAATCAAAAAATCCACCGCAGCTTGCAATAAAGTGCACGTACAGGAGCTGCTTGTTGCATGTTTGTTGCAGATAAAATGACCAAACAACAAATTATCACAAATTTGAACTGTGCATTTCGATGAAAAAATATCAAAAAGTGGAAAATCTATTGTCTTTTTGCCAAAACAATGCTATTATACAAATGCAATCGGTTGCAGCATTGCGCCGAAGACAAACAACGATCTGCTCTGACAGAAACGCATACAGAAAACAAAGGGATGTAAGCGTGCGGCGAAGGGGGCAAGGTAACCGTTATCTCTATTTCGCGACAGGGTATCCTGTTTGTGCTGCTGATTCTATTGATGCCGCGCCTGTGGGGCCTTACCGGCGTGCTTGTCAGCCAGCCTGGCGCGGATCTGCTGACGGGGCTGATCTGCCTCCCTTTACTTTTAACAGCATTTTCAAAATATGTTCAATGCAGAAGGCTGCGATCCTACAGCGGTAAAAAAACTATTGCCATTCGATAAAAATCATACTATACCATTCATCAGGAAATGATGGAATAGAAAGGAACCCTTATGGCGATCTATGATATTGCGGAAATGGCGGGGTATTCGCCAGCTCTATATCGCGTGTCATAAACGGAAAGCCGGGAGTTAATCGGAAAAAGCGTGCGGAAATCGAGGCGCTTTTGCAGGAACACCACTATATGCCGGACGAGAATGCCCGCAATCTGGTCTTGCAGGAAAATCATACGGTTGGCATCTTGACAGATAACCTCAACGAGGATGTGCGTATGTCTGATGGTTTGGTGCGTGCTGAGTATGAATTGCTGCGCAACGGCTATTATTGCTTTGTAAAGTATATCGGCAAAAGATCGAACGCGATTGAAGAAGGTGTCAAGGACTTGGCGCGCCACCGCGTGCAGTGGACTCTTTTGATGGGCGTATCCTTTCGCAACACAAAGGAGCTGAAACGGGTCTTGGAACGCTACTTGCCCGATACCCCAGTTTGTTTTGCAAACCAGAAAAGTGATGATCTTGGTTCCAATGTATATATGGTCAATACCGATGAGCGGGAGGGATTCAAACGCTGTGTTGCCTTAATGGTATGCAAAAAACGAAAGCATCTGGCCCTAATGATCGACAAAGGCTGCCCAAGTCTTGAAATCATCCGCACCGGCTTTATGGATGGCCTGCTCTGTGCCAGCGATATGGTCGCTATCGGTGCCCTAAACGAGCTGCAGGGCCGAGGCATCCGTGTGCCGGAGCAGATTGCCATTTTGGGCGAGGATAATTCCCCGTATTGCGAGGTCTGCCGCCCCAAGCTATCCTCGATGGATACGATGCTGCCCACGGCAGTTCTGACTTGCACGCGCACATTAATCGATGTCTTGAACGGCGTTGTGGCAAGCCATTACACCAGCCTGCAGATGCAGATCGTAGAGCGCATGACGACCTGATGGTTGTCCTGAATTATTATAGAATAGTTGCCTGCCGCTGTACCTGCGGCAGGCAGTTGTTATGCGCAGCATAAGGCAGCGGCTATAACGGCCTTGTTGCATTTTGAGAGAATATAGGGTATACTAAAATAGAATTATTCTGCGGCAGGGTATGGTTGCCCTGCCGCTCATTATCTGCTGCAATAAATCACAAGCAAAAGCGCAAAGACAAGGGGATAATCTATGAGAGAAAAAACCATCTCCCGCCCGGTGGAAAACGACGAAGTAAATCCGCTGCGGGTGGAGAAAGAGAGCAAGCTGATCGTTGACTTTGCGGTGCCCTGCATCATCTCGATGCTGGTGACTTCGCTGTATAACATTGTCGACCAGATCTTCATTGGCCAGGGCGTGGGCATGCTGGGCAATGCGGCTACCAACATTGCGTTCCCGCTTTCCATTGCCTGTACGGCCATTTCCTTACTGCTGGGCATCGGTGCGGCGTCCAACTTCTCGCTGCATCTGGGTGCAGGGGAGGAAAAGAAGGCCGTCGAGTATGCCGGCACTGGCTTATGCCTGATGGCAATTTGCGGCATCGCGCTGTTTCTGGTCACGACCCTGTTTTTAACGCCGATGCTCAAATTCTTCGGCGCAACCCCGGATGTGCTGCCCTATGCTGAGGAATACACCCGCATCACGGCCATCGGGTTCCCGTTCCTCATCGCCAACACCGGCATCAGTAAGCTGATTCTGGCGGACGGAAGCCCCCGCTACTCGATGACCTCGATGCTGGCGGGTGCCATCGTCAACACTATTCTCGATCCGCTCTTCATCTTCGGCATGAATATGAGCATGCGGGGCGCGGCGCTGGCGACGATCATTGGCCAGATCGTCTCGTTCTGCATCAGTCTGCGGTATCTGTTCCACTTTAAAACCGTGAAGCTGCACAAGGATTGCCTGCGCCTTTCCTGGGACCGCACCTGCAAAATTTGCAGCTACGGTGCCAGCGCCGGTTTCAACCAGGTGGCCATGGCCGTGGTGCAGATCGTCATGAACAACACGCTGGCCCACTACGGGGCACTCTCGGTCTACGGCAGCGACATCCCGCTGGCCTGTGCGGGTATCATCTCCAAGGTGAACATGATCTTCATGTCCTTTGTCATCGGCATTTCGCAGGGCATCCAGCCCATCATCGGCTACAATTACGGCGCTAAGCTGTACCACCGCGTTAAGCACACCTACCTGCTGGCGCTGGGTACGGCCACGGTGCTGTCGATGATCGCGTTTCTCTGCTTCCAGCTGTTCCCGCGGCAGATCATCAGCGTATTCGGATCGGGCAGCAAGATGTATTTCCAGTTCTCGGAGCGCTACTTCCGCATCTATATGTTCCTCACGCTTATCAATGGCATCCAGCCTGTCACGGCCAATTTCTTCAGCTCTATCGGCAAGGCGCAGCTGGGCGTGTTTATGTCGCTGACGCGACAGATTCTGTTCCTGCTGCCGCTGATCGTCATCTTCCCGCTCATCTTCGGCATCGATGGCGTTATGTACGCCGGTCCCATCGCCGATGCCGCCACTGCCATTGTCTGCGGCTTCTTCACCCTCCGCGAACTCCGCGAGCTGACCCAGCTGCAAAAGCAGCAGACAGCCGCCGCATAAATATAAGGCAACACCGCACAATTCCCGCCTAACGGCTTAAGCACCGCTCCGGTGGCTGCGGCACGGCATCTGCGTTGCCAAAATGCTCGATAATACACAAAGTATTATCTGCGCTTTTGGCTTAGCAGCTGCCGCACCTCGCTCGCCGTATCGGCACTTAGAATTATGCGGTATTGCCATAAAAGTTGCCGTGTGAATGGCCTCATTCACGCGGCAACTTTTTTGGTTTTAATGGATAGGGGAAAGGTACTTTACTGCGCCTGCAAGAACTCCAGGAAAGTCTGGATCCCACCGCCCAGATGCTTTACCTGTTCGGGTCTTACGCCCTCCAGGTCAGAGACATCGTAAAAATCACCGTTCTTGGTCTTTTCGGTCAGCATACCGGCATCACTGCCGAAGATGGAATCCGTAACGCCGATGAATTCATCCCCCCAGAAGCAGCAATCCTCGGCAGCAAAGCCGAAGCGCGCAAACAGCGCATCTACGTTGTCGCTCTTGCTGGTGGGGCCGACTTCCAGATATTTTGCATCGGTCGTGGCGCACAGCGGCATTTCCGGCGTACCGAAGGATTCTGCCATCGCAATGACCGTTTCAATGCTGTTAATGCCGTGCTGCCGCAAGATGTGCTGCAGGCGGGCAGCCTCGCCCTCCTGTAAAAACAGATTTTCGCCGCGGTTGTTGGCAGGCATCAGGTCAATTTTGCAGTAGTTGGGGCGGCTGAAAACAATATCGGTGTTCATGCCGTACTTCTCCAGCAGTCCGCGGTGGATGCGGTAGCAGGCATCGTGTACAGCAAGGATGCCTTTAGCATCTGGTACACGATCCACAAGAACCGTCGGCTCGCCAGCCGTATTATATCCATAATCGAACGCACCGCGCCCCAGGCCAAGGTACAGGTTTTCCAGCTGCTTCGGGGTAAAATAGCTGTGCAGTTTGCCGCCTGCAATGTTCTCGTAGGTCGTACCGCTGACGATGCAGAGCTTTACCCCCTTATCCAGCAGTGGGCGCATGGCGTTGACGGCATCCTCCACAGGCGCTTTGCGTGAGAGAACCGCTGTGCCGTCCCAATCAAAAAAGATTGCTTTATAGTGCTTCATGGCAGGTTGCCCCTTTCTCGGTCAGTTTGTAAGGCTTGCCCTCGACAAGGAAGTTGACGGAATCGCCGCTTTGCAGCGTGATGGTCCAGCCATCCGGAAGCACATCCACCGCCAGCACGGATCGTTTGATTTTCACAGTGAAGTGATAGCCGTTCCACGCTTCTGGAATATAGAATTTGAACTCCGGCACGCCGTTTACAAGACGCAGACCGGCAAAGCCAAACACAATGCTCTGCCAGGTGCCGGCCATATTGGCGGCATGGATACCGGCGTAGAAGTTGTCATGGTAATCATCCAGATCCATACGGGCGGACTGGGCAAAATAGGTGTAGGCGTCCTCGTGGCGTCCGATGCGGCTTGCCAGAATACCGAAGATGCAGGTGGAAAGCGAAGAATGATGCAGCGTTACGGTCTGATAGAAGTCGTAATTGCGCAGCAGTTCCTCATCGGTAAACAGCGCACTGTACAGCATCATACCCATGATGGCATCGGCCTGCTTGCTCATTCTCTGGCGATAGATGAACAACGGGTGATAGTTTTCGTACAGAAGGTGCCGCTTTTCCGGAGGAATACGGGAAGCGTCCCACGGCTTGCGAAGCATAAAGCCATCGTCCTGCAAATAGACCTGCCGCTTTTCATCGTAAGCAAAATACATGGCATCGGCAGTCTTTTTCCACAGAGCAGGCTCGTCCGGGCCGAGATGAATTTTTTTGATCAGCTTTTGGTAAGCATCGGGGCGCTGTTCTTTCAGCGTTTCCAGCGCTTTGACGGCGGCATACAGATTCTGCTGCGCCATCAGGTTCGTATAGAAGTTATTGTCCACAATGGCATTATACTCATCGGGACCGGTCACGGAGCAGATGCAGTATTTGCCGCCGCGGCACTCGGCAAAGCAGCCCACATCCGCCCAGACGCGGGCCGTTTCGCACAAAACCTCGGCCGCTTTGTCGGCAAGGTAGTCAATATCGTTGGTGACAGTAACATAGAGCTGGAACGCATAGGCCACATCCGCATTGATGTGGTACTGCGCCGTACCCAGCGGGAAATAGGTGGATGCCTCCTCTCCGTTGATGGTACGCCACGGATACAGTGCACCGATGGGATGCCCCAGTACACGGGCACGGTCGCGCGCTTTATCCAAGGTGCTGTAGCGGTAGTCCAGCAGACTACGCGCAAGTTCCGGCTGGGTATAGACAAAGACAGGCAGGACATACATTTCGGTATCCCAGAAGTAGTGGCCCTCATACCCTTCGCCGGACAAACCTTTGGCACCCATACCCGTTCTGCCATCACGGCCCGATGCCTGCATGATATGATACAGGTTGAAGCGCAGTCCCTGCTGCAGAGGCACATCGCCGTCTACGCGAATATCGGCAGTCTCCCAGAAATGTTCCATCATGGCAGCGTGGGCGGCAAACTCCTTATCATATCCGTCAGCGGCAAAGGCAGTCAGTTCCTCATTCACAAACGGGAGCATGGCGTCCTTGTCCATATCGAGGGAGTCGGTGTAGACGGTCAGCTTTTCCAGTGTGATCGTGTGACCCTGCTTGGCGGCAAAATCGTATTCGATCCAAGCATCGACATCGTTTGCCTGATGCCGGGTCGCAGCTGCTGCCTCCGAGAGCAGATGCACCGAGCCGCAGGCCATCGCCAGCTTGCTGTTGACAGCGGTGCTTTGGCAGGTCATAGTTTTGTCATCGGCGGTCAGTGCATCGGGCAGCAGATGACGTCCAAACGGACCGTAGTCCACCAGCGGATTTGTGGTACGAGTATGGTTTTCCACATCGGCGTCCAGTGCGCTGTGCAGCGTCAGCGTACCGCTGAAGTTCACGGGGGTAACGCTGTAGCGCTGTGCCATGCGGTTTTTGTGAGCAAGGCTGACAAAGCGGATATTTTCCACCCGGACAGTTTTACCGTTGGGGGAGGTCCATTCAAAGCTGCGCACGACCTGACCGTGCTTTATATCCAGTGTGCGGCGGTAATTTTGCAGTGTGCCGGTACGGATGTCCATAGGCTCACCGTCCACCACAAGACGAATCGCCTTGCAGTTCGGCACATTCAGGATCGTCTGGCTCTCGGTCGGGAAGCCGAAGTTCCACTCGCCGTAGCGGACGTGCTCCTGCTCGTACAGACCATTGAGGAAATTGCCCTCCAAGCCGTGCTGCTCGTCAAAATCGTAGGCTTCCTCATGGGTGCCGCGGGTGCCGATATAGCCGTTGGAAAGCGCAAACGTCGTTTCGTTGCGGTAGTTCATCGCAAGATCAAGGTGATCCTCCGTTACATTCCAAGGCTCAAAAGGATAAATAGGCTTTTTATTGGTATCCATTGCAAATTCTCCTTACAGGTCTACTTTCCAGAATACCTCGTCTGCTTTTACAAACGAATACAGAAAATCCACGGCATCCGGCTTTAAGGCCGTTTTATGGCAGGAAATGGCGCGGTGCTTAAGGTTCTGCGCCAGATCTTCGTTCAGCATTTCCTGCGGAACGGGCAGAACGATACGATTCTCCCAGCGCAGTGTACTGGCACTTTCCAGCCCCTCCGGGCAGGTCAGCGGACGAACACCGTCACGCAGCGGCCAATTTTCATCCCCGGCGGGCGAATGGACAAGGCCGGTATAGAGGGTCGGGACCTTTTTGCCGCCCGCACGGCGGCTGCGCAGCTCGTCACAGATAAACTGGTACAGCCCGCTATGGTCGCCGTGGGTGTCGCAAAGTGCAGTGGTAATGATGCTGTCCGGTTCGCTTTCATCGAGTACGGCTTTCAGGTCCTGCACAAAGCCGGCTTTTGTATACGGTGCAGGCTTGCCGAAATGCTGCGCGTGAAAATCCGGCTTTTCGGGTAGACCGTAGGTCTCCGCACCGCAGTGAGAGGGATGAATCTTGTTCTCATCAGTTTCGTCATACAAGCCCGCAAGAAAGCTCTCCGCCCGCGGCATACCGGTATCGGCATAACCGAGGAAGGTAACCTGCTCGCCGGGAACCCCCAGCATTTCCACGCCCGCCAATGTTTCACGCAGACGCGCATAGCCTACGCTGTGGTCGTGGCAGCCGTAGTCGCCGTTGGTCACCATTACCACATGGGGGTTCAGCCCCGCATGGGCAGCCGAATACAGCACACCGGCCGTCAAAAGCAGCTCATCGTCCTGATGGGGAACGATCACCATGATTTTACCAAAATCTGTGATTTTCATTTTCAATTACCCCTTCACAGCACCGGCGGCAACACCGGCAATAATATACTTCTGCATGAACAGATAGAAGATCATCAAAGGTGCAACGCCCAGCATCATCATCGGGAACATAGCCGTCCAGTCGGTAGAGAACTGACCGATGTTGCGGGAAACCTCCTGCAGGATGACATCATTGGCACGGCTCTGCAGGAAGAGCAGCGGCGTCATAAACTCGTTCCAGACATTCAGCGTAACGATGATGATAACGGTAGCCATGACCGGCTTGAGCAGCGGGAATACGATGGTGAAGAACTTCTGCATCGTGCCGCACCCGTCGATCTCAGCGGCCTCCTCCAGCTCAACAGGCACCGTAGAGTGAACGAATTCACGGAAGAGGAACACCGCCTGCGGCATATTCACAGCCACATCGACAAGGATGACGGCGAAGGGGCTGTTCATCAGATGCAGCGCCTTGACGATTTTGTACAAGCTGACAATGTTCATCTGAAATGGCACGACCAGACCGGCCAGAAAGAACAGGAACAGCCGACCGCCGAGCTTGGAGCTTGTGCGCGCCAATGCATACCCGGCCATACTGCCGAACAGCACGATGAGAAAGACGCTCATTGCTGTGATAAACAGCGTGTTGGCAAAGGCACGGGGAAATTCCATCTTCTGCCATGCATCAATGTAGTTTTGCAGATTGATAGTGCTGGGCAGCGCCAGTGGGCTGGCGGTAGCCTCCGCAGGAGATTTCAGCGTTGTGACGATCAGATAGTAAATAGGGACAGCCCAGAGAACAGCGAGCAAGACCATCAATGTTTCGGTAATGATCAGGCCGCGTCTTTCAAATTTACGCGTATTCATTGAATAGAGTCACTCCATTTCTGCATAATCGTGTTCATGATGGCACTCAGAATCATAACGACAACGAAGAAGCAAACGCCGAACGCCGCGCCCTGATTGTAGAAGCCGTCCGAGATGCCCTTGCGCATCATGACCATCATAACGGTTTGGGTGGCATCGCCGGGGCCGCCGCTGGTCATCGAGTAGATGACATCGAATGCCTTCATGCCGCCGATCAGGCCGGTGACAGCCACGATCTTGACCGAGGGGCACATCAGCGGCAGCGTGATACGGAAAAAGCGGGTAAAGCCGCTGGCACCGTCGATCTCAGCTGCCTCGTACAAATCGCCCGAGATGCTCTGCAGGTTAGCGAGGAAGATGACCATAGCCCAGCCAGTCCACTGCCAAATCTGCGTGAGCAGGACAGAGTAAAGTGCGTTTTGCGAGGTAAAAAAGTTAAAAGTCGGCAGCCCAACCTTAGCAAGCAGGTTGTTGATAAGACCATAGTTGGAGGACGAAAGGATGAAGTTCCACAGGTAGCCGATAATCAGCGAGGAGAATACTGCCGGGAAAAAGAAGGTCGCGCGCAGCAGATTACGGGTGCGCAGCTTCATATTCAGGATGACAGCCAGCGGCAGACCCAGCACGACCTGCGCACCGGTCAGCACCACGGCGTAAATCAGCGAGTTTTTAATGGCCGTGCGCATCAGGGGCGAATTCAAGACCTTGATATAATTTTCGATCCCGGTAAAATGCAGATTTATGGGATTCATATCGGTATAATCGGTAAAGCTGTAATAGATCGTAAACAGGAACGGCACAATGCTGAACACCAGATACACAATCAACGCCGGTGCCACAAACATGGCGAAATATCTGCCCAAGGAGCCGGGCACATACTTCTTTTGGGTCTTTGTAGGCATTTCTGACCTCCATTTTTTGAAAAAAAGAGCCTCAAACCCTCGATTGAAAGTTTGAGGCCATGGTTACGGATCGGATTACTTGCTCAGCAGCTCAGCAACGGCGGCATCGACGTTAGAGAGCGCAGTGGAGAGGTCTTCCTCACCCAGCAGGTACTTCTGCATCTCGGTGCCGTAGTCCTCGTGGGCACCAGCAGCAGCGCCCCACTCGTTCCAAGGGCAGTAGACATTGCCGGCGTTGATGGCAGTGGAAACGCTGGAGTAGACCTCAGGCAGGTCGAAGGAAACACCGCTCATGTAGGAGGAACCGCCCTGGTTGTTCTCCCACAGGGCCTTCTGACCTTCCTCGGTAGCGATAGCAGCCAGAACCTTGAGGGCTGCTTCCTTGTTGGCGCTGTTCTCGTTAACGGCGAAGCCGCAGCCGGGGCCGCCGATCAGCCAGCCGGCGCTGGCCTTGGTGCCGTAGAAAGGCATCATGTTGAGGTTGAGGTCGGGGTTCTTGGACTGGATGGCCTCCAGATCCCACGGGCCGGAGCAGAACATAGCGGCATTGCCGGTGGCGAACTCTTCCAGAGCCTGATCGTGGTCGATACCGGTCATATCGGTGGTGTAAACACCGCTGGTGATCATCTCGCTCCACTTTTCGAGGTACGGATTCCAAGTGCCGTTCAGCGTGGTCTCACCCTCGCGGTATTTACTGCCGAAGTCCTTGCCCTCATCGGTGGAGAGATACTCGGCAGTAACGAACGCCATAGAGTTCTTCAGCATCGGCTCCCAGGATTTCAGACCGGCAGCCAGCGGCTTGATGCCGAGATCCTGGAACTGCTTGCAGACGTCCAGATACTCGTCAAAGGTGGTGGGCAGTGCGATGTTGTTCTGCTCGAACAGGTCAACATTGTAGTAGATGCCCTCGAACCAGGAGATGCCGGGCAATGCGTAAGTCTTGCCGTCATAGCTGTAAACGGAAGTGCCGGCATCAGAGAACTTCGCGCCGAGGTCGCTCACATCGGCCAGATAGCCAAGTTTTGCGTGCTTCAGGGCAGAAGCGGGAGATTCGCAGATGATGTCGGGACCTTCACCGGCAGAAAGCTGGGTATCCACGATGGTGTCGTAGTTGGAGTTGTCGATGAACTGATACTCGATCTGAACATCGGGAACAGCCTCGCCCAGATAGTCAAGCAGTGCCTTGACGGTGTCCTCGCTGTTCCAGTAGGTCATGCGCAGCGTAACCTTGTCACCGGATGCGGTGCTTTCTGCCGTAGTGCTGCTGGCAGTGCTCTCAGTGGCGGTGCTGCTAGAGGTGGCGGTAGAGGAGCCACCGCAGGCGGCGAGGGACAGAGCCATCGACGCTGCGAGCACGGATGCGATTGCTTTTTTCATGTTTGTTTTCCTCCTTGCAGTGTGTTCTGCTTTCGATGGCTTTATTGTACCCGAAATGTCCAAAATGCGAAATAGAACATTTTTTCGAAAACTAACACTATTTTACAGAACACCCCACCGACAGAAATTATATCGGTGGGGTACAATCAGGCTTCAGTGGGTGTTTCTTTTTCCAATGTGCGGTTCAATTTTAAGGTGAAGCAGGTCTCGCCGTCCTCTGTGATTGATGGGAAAAGCCCGCTGCCGGAGCCGTAGTACAGCTCAATGCGCTCACAAATATTGTAGATGCCGTATCCCGTGCCGGGGGTGCGCATGACTTCGGCCACCTTTTGCAGGTCGATAGCGCCGCCATTGTTGATGACACGGAACACGATGAACTCATCCTCGCCGCGGCATTCGATACGGATATGCCCTTTGCCGTCCTCCTCCTCATACTCCAGGCCGTGCTTAACGGCATTTTCTACAATGGGCTGCAGCATAAAGTTGAGCATCTGGTAATCAAGCTGGCTTTCCTCAATGTCGTATTCGGCATCAAAGCCATTGTCATGGGTCAGCTGTTGGATACGCACATACGCCTTGATGTTTTCCAGCTCCGAACGCACCGTGGTTAAAGGCTGACCGTTGTTCAGGCAGGTGCGGTAGAATTTTGCCAGCAATCCCGTTATCTCGCTGATGTCATCATTGCCGGAGCGCAGCGCCTTCCACTTGATGTTGGACAGACTGTTGTACAGGAAATGTGGGTTGATCATCGCCTGTAGGGCGCGCAGCTCACTGGCTTTCTTTTCGATCTCCATTGTATAGACCTGATGGATCATATCATTCAGCCGGTGCGTCATCTGCCCCATGCTGTTTGTCACCACGCCGATTTCATCGGTATCCGTGGTAGAAAGTTCCTTATCCAGATGCCCTTCTGCCACATATTCTGCGTACTCCTGTAATTTCAGGATGCGGCGGGTCAGGGCTGTAGCCAACAGGTTAATGACTGCAATGGAAAGGAACAGGCAAATCAACACCACCAAAATCGTTGTATTCAAAATCGGCTGCAATTCTTTCGTGATGTTCGCTTTGTCCAGATAGTAATAAATGCTCCAGCCGCTGACTTCCATCCGGCTTTTATAGAGCACCCCCTGCTCAAGCGCGGCGGTCTCGCTGCCATCCTCGGCCAACAGGCGCACGGCTTCGTCCAAAGCATCCACACCGCTGTTGCGGGCATAGACGGTCTGACCGGTTTCGTCCACGATACGGATGCCGTTGTCCAGATAATTCATACTGTCGGTGGCATCTAACAGCGAGGCCGGATAGCAGAACATCCGCAGCACTGCTATGACCTCACTGCTGGAATTCGTATCGAGAATTGCACGATTGGCACAAATCTCTACCCCATCGTAAGTCCAGTGGGTGGCATAGCTGTCCAGCGCCTGCCGGTACCAAGCCTGCTGGCTGACGGTATCATCCACCGGCAGCAGGAAGTTGCCGATTTTGTCGCGGACCTTTGTGGAGTAGACCTCCATTCCCTTGACATAGGAATCCCCTGCAATGAAGTACCAGAAGGTCGGCTCGACTGAGGTATTCATGACCTGCGCCATCGTCATGGCGCTGGCGCCGCTGTTTTCCAGCGCATTGCGGAAGGTCAGGTTGTACGCAAGAAACCGCACCGTGGAACCCTCCCGCTGGAAGCGGGTATCCAGTTCCGAGGTCAGGCGCGTCAGGTTGCTTTCCATTGTGCTGCGTATTTGGCGCTCGGTGTTTTCCTTCGACTGCTGGTAGCTGTAAATGCCCAGCACAAGGATCGGCACCATAACCAGAATGCTGAAGCTGATCAGCAGCTTACTGCGAATAGGCAGCTTATAGGCGAACCATTTATACAATGCTTTCATCGCGTTCGCCCTCCCTGTACTGGCGGGGCGTTACGCCGAAATAGTTCTTGAACAGCTTATTGAAGTAGGAGGGGTTGTCGTAACCGCAGTTCTTAGCAATTTGGGAAATTTTCAAATTGCCATCTGCTACCATGCGCCGCGCCTTGTACATACGCAGGTCTGTGATGTATTTGATAAGATTCTGCCCAGTCATCTGCTTAAAGATGTAACTCAGGTACGAAGGCGTAATATATACTTTTTCTGCGATGTATTCCAGACTCAACGGTTCGCCGTATTCGGCATCCACAATTTTCTGCACCTGACGAATGATAGCGGAGCTGTCCTCCGTTTGCGGTTCTGGTGTTCCCTGCAAAGATGCCATGATTTCTTCCAGCACACCGCACATGGCTGCTGCCGTATTACAGCTTAAAATCCGATTGATACCGCGCCCAATCTCGTTGCGGTCCTGTATGCCATAAGCACGGTACATCTGCGCGAGCAGATCATACAGGACATGATACATATACATCTTGCTCAAAGAACGGTTCTGCCCAAGCTGCTGTATCAGGCGTTGTACCGCGGACAGAAAAATCTCCGGGTGATGTTCATTCAATGCGGCCTGCACCTTGGCACGGAGCTTTTCTATGGCTTCTGCATAGTAGCTGACCGACTCACCGATCTCCTTCTCCAGCAGGAGCGCATCGGGTGCTTCATACAGTTCGTTGCGAATTCTTGACAGTGCTTGCGCACGGGCAGAGATATTCTCCAAGCCGGTGAAATCTATGCCCAACAGCAGCGATGCCTCGCAGCCATTCTGCCGGAGTTTTTCCTGTATGTCTTTCAGCTTATCGCCCAGACGATCAGACAAATCATATTTGCTGTAAAAGAGGACGAATGCTTCATCTGGGTAAGTATTGATGTATTCAAACTTATATTGCGTACAATCCTTCAGCATTTGACAAAACGCATCTTCATTTGTAGCAAAGTAGTCATTCTCGGTCTGCACATGAAGTAAGCAAAGCGTCTGTCCAGAAAACCATTCTTCCGTAATGTGTGCTTTCCCCAAGCCTGTTCCTGTCACAAGGCGGAATAAAAGCTGTTGACGATATTCCTCGCCGCGCTGCTGCTCGTCTTTTTTCTTCTCGGAGAGCTCATCGCACTGGGCAATGATCTGCGTCATCACGCGCTGGAACTCGTCCACCTCGATAGGCTTCAGCAGATAGCTAACCGCCTGGGCGGCCATCGCCTTTTTGGCGAACTCAAACTCCCCGTAAGCGCTGAAAACCAGAATGCGCACATCCGGGTATTTCTCAAACGTATGCCGCGCCAGTTCCAGCCCGTCCATCTGGGGCATCTTTACATCGGTGAGCAGGATGTCGATGGGATGGGTGCGCATATATTCCAGCGCCGTTTTCCCGTTGGTCGCCTGGGCAACCTCCAACGGAAACTTGTACTTTTCAATGAGGAAAGAAATTCCCTCACGTTCAATGGATTCATCATCAACAACTAAAATCTTGTACATAACACACCTGCTGCGTCTGAAAATTATGAAAAAATATTTTATCCTTTTCTCCAGTATACAGTACGTTTAAAAATATGCAAGCGATTTTGCAAAATTCTATACAATTTGCCGTACGGCGAAAGCAAAACAAAAGGCACCGTGTGAATCGTTCATTCACACGGCGCCTTTTACTGTTACACGTTTATTGCATAAATAAAGCTGCTGTTATGACGAAAAAATTACGCATCCGAGCGGGAGTACGCATTCTTCATTTGACTGCTCAGCTCAAACAGGACCTTGTCCAGGGTGTCGGCGGCGTGGCGCTTCAGGTTGGCGGCCAGGGCGTCGTTGGCCTGCACACGCAGGGCGGCGCGGGCGGCGGCATCCGATTCGGCGGCTAGCTTGGCGTCGTAATCGTTCAGGATGGCGCGGCTCTCAGACAGCACAGCCAGTTCATACCGCTCCAGATGGAACTGAGACTTGGCAAAGGAGGCATCTGCCATGGCGGCGATCATGCGGCTGGCCCAGTAGAAGTTGTCGGTGGAGACCTCGCCGGTGGTGTTGGCAAGGTAAGCGGGGGCGGTGTCGATGTTGGCGTAGAACGGCACCATCGTGTTCAGCGCGTTGGAGGCGTAGGCGATCCACTCAATGGCGCGGGACTCTTCCGGCATATCGGGACGCAACTGCAGCAGGGCTACAAAATCGTTGCGGTTGATGCCGATGGAGCGGTAGGCACCCTTCATGCTGCGCTCGCCATAGCTGGCATACGGGTCGTAGGGCGTGCCCTGATAATGGGACGACAGTACGTACTTTACATCCTCCGGCGTGATCTTCTTCTCCGGCACCAGGCACCAGGGCAGGTCGTCAGAGCGCGGCGTAAAGTCGGCTTCCGGGCCGTCCCAGTTCATGGTGTGGGGGTTGAAATAGCGCAGCATGTACCAGGCGCGGGGCGTGTTGTACACATGGTCAGAGTCATCGTGGCTGCCAAAGGCGTCACGCGGGTTCAGCACACCGTCCTGGGAGAGGTCCAAATGGTTCTTGGCGATAAACTCCCGCAGATCGGCGGAACACATGTACTCTTTCTGCTCGCCCAGCGCATCGTCCAGGTCCAGCTCGTCGATGCCCAGCTGGTTTGGCATGACCACGTACACGTCATCGGGCACACGGCGGGCCATCCAATGGTGGCCGCCGATGGTCTCCAGCCACCAGATCTCATCCACGTCCTGGAAGGCGATGCCGTTCATCTCGTAGGTGCCGTAAGTCTCCAGCAGGGAACCCAGACGTTGCACGCCCTCGCGGGCGTTGTGGATGTAGGGCAGCACAAGGTAGACGATGTCCTCCTCGCCGATGCCGCCCTGCACCAGCGGGTCAGCGCCCAGCACGCGGGGATTGGAGGTAATGGTCTCGGTAGCGGTCATGCCGACGTTGGCGGCGTTGATACCGGCCGCCGCCCAGATGCCTTTGCCCTCCACAGCGTTGGGCATGGCGGTAAAGCGCATGGCCCCGGCGGGCATCGGGATCTCCACGTGAGAAATCACCGACTTATAGGTGGCGGGCAGGTCCTCCGGGTGGACGACCGTCCACTTTTTAGCGGTGAAATGCCCGGAACCGGAATCGTCGTTGCGGGCAATCATGGTAGAACCGTCGTAGGAGGCATTTTTGCCGACAAGAATAGTAGTGCAGGCCATTTTACAAAACTTCCCTTCCTTATATAAAGTATAAAGTTTTCTCTCCTGGGTGCATTGTAGCACCATTTGCCCGGCGGTGCAAGCGTGGGCGCATAAAAGCTGCCAAAGGAGCGAAAAACCGCGAAAAACTGCGCCAAAATTTCCTAAAATTTACAACCGGCCCCAGATTTGGCGCAATTATACGGTTTTGCCCATTGACACCTTATAAAGGGAACGCGTATACTGGTATCGTTCCTTTTTATAAAGGAATATTGCGGACTAATTTCATAATAAATTAGGGAGTGTGGAATCATGAAAAACAACAACATCAAAACCTTCGTTGCCGTTGGTATCGGCGCAGCTCTGTTCTTTGTCCTGGGCCGCTTTGTGGCCATCCCCAGCCCGGTGCCCAACACCAACATCAGCCTGCAGTATGCCGTGCTGGGCCTGTTGGCTGCCATGTACGGCCCTGTGGCCGGCGGCCTGATCGGCTTCATCGGCCATGCGCTGATCGACCTGTCCTGGGGCGGCATCCCGTGGTGGAGCTGGGTCATCGCCTCTGCCTTCACCGGCGTGGTGGTCGGCCTGTTTGCCAAAAAGCTGAACCTGCAGGAAGGTGACTTCAATAAAGGCAAGGTCATCACCTACACCATTTCCAACGTCATCGCCCACCTGATTGCCTGGATCGTGGTTGCCCCGGTGTTGGACATCCTCATCTATGCCGAGCCTGTCAAGAAGGTCTTCGCCCAGGGCGCTTTCGCAGCGATCTCCAACATCATCACCGCTGTTGTCGTCGGCGGTCTGCTGGTGCTGGCCTACACCAAGACCATCGCCAAGAAGGGCTCTTTGGACAAGGAGTAAACCCGTATATTTCCCTTGTGCCTTCCCACATAGGCGGGAAGGCACTTTGTTTGTGAGGTGCCGCATGGCTGCAAAGACCCCCATCATTTCCTTTAAAAATTTCTCGTTCCAGTATCGGGCACAGAAAAAGCCTACCCTGCAGGACATCAACCTGGATATTTACCCCGGCGAGCGTGTGCTTATCGCGGGCCCCTCGGGCAGCGGCAAAAGCACGCTGGCCGCCTGCATCAATGGCTTGAACCCCTTCTCCAACCCCGGCGAGTGCACCGGCACCCTAATGGTGGACGGCGTGGATGCCCCCCATAGCAGCATTTTTGACCTGGCGGGCCACGTGGGCACTGTGCTGCAGGATCCGGACGGCCAGTTCATCGGCCTGACAGTGGGGGAGGACATTGCCTTTTCGCTGGAGAATAACTGCACCCCGCAGCCGGAAATGAAGGCGATCGTGCAGCATGCCGCCGAGCTGGTGGGCATCGAAAATCACCTCGGCTTTGCCCCGCATGAGCTTTCCGGCGGGCAGAAGCAGCGTGTCAGCCTGGCAGGCGTCATGGTGGACGATGTGAAAATTCTGCTGTTCGATGAGCCGCTGGCCAATCTCGACCCCGCCACCGGCAAGCAGGCTATCGAGCTGATCGACACCATCCAGCAAAAAACCGACACCACCGTGTTGATTATTGAGCACCGCCTGGAGGATGTGCTCTGGCGCAATGTCGACCGCATCGTGCTGGTCAACGAGGGCCGTATTTTGGCTGACATGCGCCCGGATGACCTGCTCTCCGGCTCGCTGCTGGCCGAGAACGGTATCCGTGAGCCGCTCTACCTCACGGCCATGCGCTACGCGGGCATTGCCGTCACGCCCGAAAAGCACCCCGCCCACATTGACTCGGTAGTGCTGGACAAGGCCGACACCGCCCGCCTGCACAGCTGGTTCCAGGCCGAGCCGCTGCCCGCCCCCAAACCGGCTCCGGAGCCGCTGTTGGAAGTACGCGACCTCTGCTTTGGCTACAACAAGGGTCAGCATACGCTGCAAAACGTCAGCTTTTCCATCGGCAAGGGCGAGATGGTCAGCATCGTGGGTCGCAACGGCGCGGGAAAATCCACGCTGTCCAAGCTGATCTGCGGGTTTGAAACCCAGGACTCCGGCGAAATTTACCTCAACGGTAAGGACCTGAAAGATGAAAACATCCGCCGCCGCGCCAAGCACATTGGCTACGTGATGCAGAACCCCAACCAGATGATCTCGAAAACGATGATCTACGACGAGGTCGCCATGGCCCTGCAGGGCAGCGGTTTGACGGAGGAACAGATTCAGGAAAAGGTCGAGGATACGCTGAAAGTCTGCGGCTTGTATCCCTTCCGCAAGTGGCCGGTCTCGGCATTAAGCTTCGGCCAGAAAAAGCGTGTTACCATTGCCAGCGTGCTGGTACAGGACCCTGAGTTGATTTTACTGGACGAACCTACCGCCGGCCAGGATTTCCGCCATTACACCGACATTATGGAGTTTTTGCAGGGTCTTAACACCCGGGGCGTGACCGTGGTGATGATCACCCATGACATGCACCTGATGCTGGAGTACACCCCCCGCGCGCTGGTATTCTGCGACGGTCAGCTGATCGCTGACCGCAGTGCTTCGGCCGTGCTGTGTGACCCGGAACTCATCGAGCGCGCAGCGTTAAAGGAGACCAGCCTGTACACGCTGGCCAACCGCTGCGGCATTGCCCCGGCCGAAGATTTTGTGGAGCGGTTCATTGCCGCCGACAGGGAGGTGCGCGCCCATGGCTGCTAAGACCGTTTTAAACTACCTGCCGCGCAAAAGTGTGGTGCATCAGCTTACCGGCACCACCAAGCTGGCGTTTTTTCTACTGTTTACCTTTGCCAGCATGATCACCTACAACACCTGGGTGCTGCTGGGGTTGATGGCCGTCAGCTTTGCGGCGTTCAAACTCAGCCACATTAAAATTAAGGAAGTCAGCTTTATGCTGGTCTTCATGCTTGTTTTTTTGATTCTGAACGACCTGTTCATCTTCCTGTTCGACCCCAACCAGGGCACCACACTGTACGGCACCCGCACGGTGCTGTGCCACCTGTTCTGGCGGTACGATGTCACGGCCGAACAGCTGTTTTATATGTTCAATATCTCGCTGAAATACTTCGTGGCGCTGCCGGTGGCGATCCTGTTCATCTCGGCTACCGACCCCAGTGAGTTTGCGGCAAGTTTGAATAGTATCGGTGTATCGTATAAAATTGGCTACTCGGTGGCTATTGCGCTGCGTTATATCCCGGACATTCAGCGCGACTATCACAGCATCAGCCAGGCCCAGCAGGCCCGCGGCGTGGAGCTTGGCCGCAGTGAACCGTTCTTTAAGCGGTTGAAAAACTCGGTCAACATTCTGTTGCCACTGATCTTAACGAGCCTTAACCGCATCGACGTCATCTCTAACGCGATGGAGCTGCGCGGCTTTGGCAAGGGCAGCAAGCGCACCTGGTACGTTCGCCGCCCCTTCGCCCGGCGTGATTTCATCGCCCTGGCCCTTGGCGTGGTATTGCTGCTGGTCAGCCTGACTGTCACCATCAAGTTTGGCCGCTTTTATAATCCTTTTGTATAATATAATAAAAATAATACAAAACGAAGAAAGTCCCTGCTGCACAGCTCATGCGGCAGGGACTTTCTTATAGGATTCTTAGAAGAATGAAGGGGGCTATAAATTACTTGCGCTCGGCCAGCTTGGCGCGGTAGTCCTTAAGGATCTCGAAGAACTTAGGGCTGAGGAGCAGCAAGGCAATCATGTTCGGAATGACAATAAAGCCAACGGCCATATCGGCGATATCCCAAACTTGCTCAACTTCCAGAGTGACAGAAACAATGGGCAGGGCGAGGAACAGCCACTTCATAAACTTAATAGCCTTTTCACCGAAGAGATACTCAACACAGGTACGGAACTCAACAAAGAAGCCCAGGTAACTGCTGTAGGTGAAAAGAACAACGGCGATGCATAGAATGACCAAGCCCACAAAGCCCCAAGTGCTACGGAACGCATCAAAAGTCAGCACAACACCGGTGTCACCGCAGCTCCAAACACCACTGCAGATGATGGCCAGGGAAGTCAGGGTGCAGATAATGATAGTGTCGATGAAAACTTCGAGGATGCCGTACATACCCTGGTGGGCAGGGTTGTCAGTTTGGGCAGTTGCATGCACGGTAGCGGCGGTGCCCATACCAGCTTCATTAGAGAAGATGCCGCGGGAAGCACCACGTGCCATAGCCAGCGTCATGGTGGAACCAACGAAACCGCCAACGGCGGGAGCCGGCGCAAAAGCGTACTTAAAAATTATGCCAAAGGCGGTCGGAACAGAACTGATGTTAGCAATGATAACAGACAGGCAGGCAACAATATAAATCAGAATCATGGGCATTACAAATTTGCCGCAGAAATCGCCGATCTTCTTAACGCCACCGGACAGAACCACGATGGTGCTGAGTACCGTGATGATAATGCCGGTAATGATCAGGGGCACACCGAACACATCATTGACACAAGTGGCCAGCGTGTTGGGCTGCACGAAGCAGGCGTCAGCCAAAACTTCGATAAACAAGGCAATGGCATAGAAACCGGCTAGAAACTTGCCGATCTTACCCAGGCCTTCTTTCATGTAGTGCATGGGGCCGCCGAAATATTCACCATCGGGAGTCTTTTTACGGAATGCAACGGACAGCGTAACTTCGGCCATTTTGGTCATCATGCCAACCAGGGCAATCAGCCACATCCAGAAAACCGCGCCGGGACCGCCGATAGCAATGGCGGCTGCAACACCCGCAATGTTGCCGCTGCCGACTGTGCCGGCCAGAACGGTGCTCAGTGCCTGGAAGGGCTTTAACTCACCCTCATGCTTCTGCTTGGCGTCCTCGCTCTTGCTGCCGTACAGCACCTCTCCAACGGTATGTTTCCACCAGGTGGGAATCCCCAAAAACTGGAAAAAACCGCTGCGGATCGTCAGGTACAAACCAACGCCGATCATCAAAATCATAAGGGGTGTACCCCATAGGAAATCGGTTAAATCATATAGTACTTGCCACATAAATTATTCCTCCTGTAAAAACCGTTAAAAGCTGGGATGCAGGCCATCCCAAACGATGCGTCGATAGTTCTCTTTGTCGGTGTCACCCTCGGTGGAGAAGCACAGGACGCGGGAGTTCTCATCCAGCTTCAGCTGCTTGCGTAGCCAGTCCAGGCTTTGGTTGCGCATGACTTCGGCCACAAAACCCAGGGTGGCGGCACCACTCTCGCCGGAGATCACGCGGTCATCGCCAGGCAGGGGATTGCCCAGCACACGCATACCCTCGGCGGCCACATAGTCGGGCATCGAGACAAAGTTGTCAGCGTGGTCGTGCAGAACATTCCAGCCGATGGTGCAGGGCTCGCCGCAGGCCAGTCCAGCCATGATAGTGTTCATGTCGCCCTTGACAAAATGGGGCTTGCCATCATTGGCTTCGGCACTGCGATAGATGCAATCCGCTTTGTTCGGCTCTACAATGGTAATGATAGGACGATCTTCGTCACCGTACAGGTCAGCAAAGAACCCGGTAATGCCGCCACTCATGGCACCGACACCTGCCTGCAGGAAGATGTGGGTGGGCTTTACATTGCCCAACTGCTCCACAGCCTCAGCAGCCATGGTGGTGTAGCCCTCCATGATCCAGCCGGGAATATCCTCATAGCCGTCCCATGCAGTATCCTGTACCATGACCCAGCCATATTTCTCGGCGTTGGAATTGGCTAGGCGTACAGCATCGTCGTAGTTCAGGTCGGTGATAGAGGCGTCGGCACCCAGCGCCTTGATATTATTCAGGCGTTCAAGAGCGCTGCCCTTGGGCATATACACAACGCTCTTCTGGCCCAGGCGGTTGGCAGTCCAGGCAATGCCTCGGCCATGGTTGCCATCGGTGGCGGTAACAAAGGTCACTTCGCCGATCTGCTTTCGGACTTCCTCGCTGGAAAGCACATTGAAAGGCAATTCACTGATGTCCTTGCCCAGCTTTTGGGCAAGATAGTTGCCGATGGTGTAGCTGCCGCCCAGTACCTTAAAGGCGTTCAGGCCGAAGCGATAGCTTTCATCCTTGACGTAAACATTAGCGACGCCTAAAGCTTTGGCCAGGTTGTCCAGCTTGGCCAGCGGGGTCACCGAGTACTCCGGAAAGCTGGCATGGAAAGCACGTACTTTCTTGGCGTTTTCGGGACCAAAGCGCTTGACGGGATACAGACCCGGGCCGGTCTTGCGCTCATAATGGACAGCCTTGAAACATTCATTCATGGGAAAAGCTCCTTTCTTATGAAAAATAGTTTAGTGGATGGCGACGGCTTCAATCTCTACCAAGGCGTTCTTGGGCAGGGCGGCTACCTGGAACGCAGCACGGGCGGGGCAATCGGCCGTAAAGTACTGTGCATACACTTCGTTCATGGGACCAAAGTTGGCAATATCGCTCAGCAGAACAGTGGTTTTGACTACATCACTCAGGCTCAGACCGCCGGCTTCCAGTATTGCCTTGATATTCTCCAACGACTGTTTGGTCTGCACCTGGATGGTGTCGCCGGCAAAAGCGCCGGTGGCGGGGTCAATGGGCAGTTGGCCGGAAACAAAGGTAATGGAACCGGTGCCGGAGATGGCCTGGCTGTAAGGGCCAATGGCGGCGGGAGCGTTAGCGGAATTCAAAACGGTTTTAGACATAGAAAACATCCTTTCTTAGTGTTCGAATTGGTGTGATAATTTCTGTGTCAGGTTTTCTTTATTATGCAACACATTTTATCAAAATGCAATGGCTTTTATCATTTTGCGACGTACAACTTTTAAACGATAACTTGTGCAAAATGACAAGTTGCGAAGAAGGATGCTTTTTGCTATTATGGTAAAGATGAGAAGAAACTTATCACTATATAAGGTACAGATAGAAAGAACAGGAAGAGGGAATCTCCATGACGGATCAGGAAATGCTGCAAATCTATACAGGGTTAGTGCCCTTCTTGGCAGGTGTCTGTGGTCCAGGGTGTGAGATTGTCGTTCACGATGTAACCGACCCGGAACATTCGTTGATTGCCATCGAAAACAGTCTTTCAGGCCGTCAGGTAGGCGACCCGCTGACTGATCTCTCCCGCGAGCTGCAGGAAAAAGGCGCCTATACCAGCGCGGCTTATATTGGCAACTATGAGGGCAAAAGCAAAGGGAGAAATTTCCTTTCCAGCACTTATTTTATTAAAAATGAGGGGCGGCTGATCGGTCTGCTTTGCATCAACAAAGATATGGAATCGTTGCAGAATGTGAATGCGGCACTGCACAGCCTGCTTTCAGCATTCAACCTGTACGAGGCCCCCAAGAGCAAGTACCGCGAAAACCTGGATACTCAGATGGTCAACTTGTTGCAAAACCGCGTGGCCCAGGTCATTGCCGAAAGCGGTGTGGCGACAAACCGCTTGAGTCTGCAAGAGAAAGTACGCATTGTGCATAAGCTCAACGATGAGGGATTGCTGAACGTGAAGGGCGCTGTAACAGAAATCGCCGAGCAGCTTTCTGTCAGCATACCCACAGTGTACCGCTATCTGAACAAAGAAGTAAAATAAAACAAACTGCCTTGCAGGGAAAACCTCCCCGCAAGGCAGTTTGTTTTTACATACCTTACTATAATAGGCTTACAGCCAGATGGGATTCGTCCAGGCGCGGTGGCCTTGGTAGTCAATGACCTCGGCACGGACCCAGGTCTCGCCGCCGTGCAGTGTGTGCAGGCCATGGGTCAGCGGGCTTTCGTGCTGCAAAATCGTCTCACTGCCGCCGACCAGCCCGCCCGCAATAAAGTTGATGCGCGCGGCAGGGGAGCAGGTCAGGTACACCTCGTCGCCATCCACACCCCAGGCGGTAATCTCCGGCCCGGCGGAGGCGTAGTAATCCCCGGCCAGCAGGTGGTTTACGATAGCCTCGTGGGTCAATTCCTCAGACTTCACACAGACCCAGCCTCCCAGTGCATCAAAAAACTTGGCAGGGTTGTGGTTATCGTCCGAAGCAAAACAGCCTGTCTGCGTGCCTTTCTGCAGCATCGTGTTCCAAAAGGCAGTGTCGCAGCCCTCGCCGCACTCTACCTCGGTGCCATAGTTATATACTTCCACGGCCCAGACCCCTTGCAGGCCGACGACATCGGCCATCTCCACGCGGGACCATATGGGGTGGTTGTAGGTGGTAAAGCAGCCGCGGCTTTTCAGGTAGTCGGTCAGCTGCTGCGCAGCCTGCAAACCGTCCCAATCGCCCACGGCCACCGGCGGGGTCAGGCGTTCGCCGTGGTGCAAAACATTGTCTCCGGCCGCCCTTTGCATGGCTTCGTTGCCCAAGATGCCGTGGATGTGGTGGGTCTTGCCCAGTCCGGTCCCATGGGTGCAGCAGAACTGCACCAGTTCGGGCATCGAGGCATTTTTCTCTTTCAGCGCTGCCGGCTCCTGCAGCGCGGCGGGGTCCTTGGGCGGCTGTACCAGCCAGCTGGAGGCTTCCACGCCGGGCAATAAGATGAAATCTTCACGGTCCAATTCGGCCCGTAGGTCGGTGTAGTAGTCGTGCTCGCTCAGGCACAAAAAGCTGTAGCCGTACTGGCGGAACAGCGCCACCGCCTGTGCCGGGGTCAGGTGCCCGTCCGAGTTGGTGGTGTGGGAGTGCAGATTGCCCTTGTACCACTGGCCGGGGCCGCCGAAACAATCCTTTTTCATACGGCTTCCTCCTCCACATGCAGGCAGTTGCGCTTTTCCAGCGAGAGCCAGACCTTGCTGCCGTTCTCATAAATCGAAAAGCTGCGGAACAGCGTATCGGCGGAAAGCTGCACACCGTTCACATCCACCTTGTAGCGCAGTACATTGCCGCGGGGCGTGCTGTCGATAACGGTGCCCTCAATATCGTAGGTGCCGGGTAAATTCTGTTTTTCGCGGGCAATATTCAGCACCTCGGGCCGGATGGCAATGGGCTGCGCGGGCAGGTCGATGTCCCCGGTCACACGGCCAAATTCCAGCGGCTCCAGCACATTGTAGCTGCCGATGAAGCCCGCCGCAAACTTGGTGCGGGGGTGGGTGTAAATGGCAATGGGGGTATCCATCTGCTCGATCTTGCCGCAGTTCAGTAGGCAGATGCGGTCGGACATGACCATGGCTTCGTCCTGGTCGTGGGTGACAAAGATGGTGGTAATGTTCAGCTGCTTCTGGATGCGGCGGATCTCCACCTGCAAACTCTTGCGCAGCTTGGCATCAATGGCGCTCAGCGGCTCATCCAACAGCAAAACTTTTGGCCGAGTGACGATGGCGCGGGCCAGTGCCACACGCTGCTGCTGGCCGCCGGAAAGCTGGGCCGGGTAGGCGTCGGCCTTGTCCTGCAAGCCCACCATGGCCAGAGCTTCGGTGATACGGTCGTTGATCTCGGCCTTGCTTAAGCGCTGAATCTTCAGCCCAAAGGCCATGTTCTGCTCCACCGTCATGTTGGGGAACAGGCTGTACTGCTGGAACACCATGCCAATCTGTCGCTGGCGGGCATCCAGGTCGGTGATGTCCCGCCCTTCCAGCAGAATGTGCCCCTGCTGCACCTGCTCCAACCCGGCCAGGCAGCGCAGCAGCGTACTTTTTCCGCAGCCGGAAGGCCCCAGCAGGGTCAACAGCTCGCCCTCCTCCACTTCCAGGTCAATGCCTTTCAGCACTTGGGTTTTATTGTCATAGCTTTTGCAGATATTTTTAAAGGTAATGTAAGACATGGCGGACTCCTTAGGATACCCGGTCGGCCGGGTCCTGACTTTTGTGTACAAGATAATTGATCAGCAGTGTGATAAGCAGCAGAATGACCACGGCGGCGCTCAGTTCCTGGGTGTCCTGGGCGCGGTTACGGTACAGGTAGGACTGGGCGGTCTCAAACTGCGAAGACGCGATGATTTTGATGATGGCGAAATCGCCGAACAGCCCCGAAAGACACATCAAAGCGGAGTTGCAAAGTCCCGGTAGGATGGCCGGCACTACGATGGTCAAAAAGCTGTGGAACCGCCGCGCACCCAGCATCTCGGCGGCTTCCAGCAGACCGCGGGTGTTTACCGCGTACAGACTGTTGCGCAAACCCTGATAGGTCATGGGCATGATGAACACGCAGTAGATGAAGCTGAGCATCACAATGCGGTTGGCCAAAAGGGTGTTGGTGCCCGCATACGTGCCCAGCACCGAGGTAGCCAGGATAATGCCGTTGAGCGTAGTGGGGATCAGACAGAGCAGCTGCACCACTTTTTCCAGCCTCGGCAGGTAGACGATGACCACATACAAGGCCAGCAGTACGCTGACATTGGTGATGACCACCGGCACAAAGGAGATGAGCAGCCCGCGCCCGATGCCAAGTAAAAATTTCTGGTTTGTCAGCGTGGCGGCGATGTAGTGCAGGGTAAAGCCCTCTGGCAAAATATGCACCCACCGGGCCGAGAACGCGTAGACGACCGTGACCGCCAGCGGCATCAAAAGAAACACGGCAACGATGGTTTTCCAGACCGCTTTGGGGAGTGTATGTTGGTTCATGTTACCGGTTCCCTTTCTCAAAATGCCGCTTGACCAGGTTACTCAGGCAGATTTCCAGTACGACAATGCCCAGCAATACCAGCGAAAGGGCACTGCCCAGTTCGGGCCGCTGACGGGTATCGCCTACAAACATATCCACGATTTTGATGGGCAGCAGCGCAATGCTGTTATTGATGAGCAGGTACGGCGTCGCGTAGGCGGCCACCGCGTTGGCAAACAGCATATTGAAGGTGCCCAGAATGCCCGGCATCATCACGGGAATGCCCACCTGCAGCCAAAAACGGATGCTGCCTGCGTTCATCAGGCGGGCGGCTTCTTTCCACTCCCGCCGCACCTTGTCCACGGTGGACAGCAACAGCAGCGTACCCATGGGGATCTGGAAGTAGGCGTAGATAATGAACATGCCGGTCATCGAGTACAGGTTGTAGTTGGCCAGCAGGCTGATGCCCAGCTGCTTGCCCAGCAGCACCAGCACACCGGAAGTGCCCATCATTGTGATGAACGCGATGGTCAGCGGCACACCGGAAAAAGTGGAGGTCAGGTTCAATAAAGAAAGATAAAGCGTCTTTTTGCGGCCATGGTCGCCATACAGCGCCAGCGCCAGGAAAAAGTCAATGACCAGCCCCACCGCGGTCGACAGCAGCGTTACCCACAGGCTGTTGATGATGGCCGTGCGGTACACCAGCTGGTGGGCAATGGTGCCGAACTGCGCCAGGCTGAAATGCCCGTTTTCGGAAAAGGCTTTCACGAACATGCTGACCAGCGGGACACACTCAAACAGCAGCACGATCAGCCCCAGGGGCACCAGCAGCAGGCAGCGGCTGCCGGTGCGTTTGATTTGTTGCAGCATAGCAAATTGCTCCCATCAGCCCATCAAGGGGATGATCTCTTCCTCCCAGCGGGTGGCGATCTCGGTGCAGGCGGCGGTCACGGCATCGTTGTCGGTCAGGGGGATGGTGTTGGTGTACTCCTCGTCCGGGATCATCTTGGCGGAAAGTTCAGCAGGCAGTTCCACATCGCTGCGGATGGGGCGGGCATAGCCCTCGGCACGGTTGATCTGACCCTCATCGCTCAGCAGATATTCCACAGTCACTGCGGCCGCGTAGGGGTGCGGGGCGTACTTGTTGATGACCAGCGCATAGCCGGATTGCAGCGCGCCATCCTTCATGACGTGGCACTCGATATTGGCATCGGGTACACTGGCCTTGGTCAGGTCACGGTACTGCAGGGTCAGGTAATCCCAGGTCAGCAGCACATCGATCTCGGCGCGGTCCATGCGCTCCTGACTGTAGGTGCCGGCATCCAGGCGGCCCTCCTGGGCCATCTCTTTAAAGAAGTCGAAGGCCGGATCCAGGTTGTCCATGCCGCCGCCCAGCGCATAGGCGCAGGACAGCACCGCCATCTGGGAGGACGCACCGCGCACCACGTCGCCAATGGTGATGGTGGCACCGCTGTCTTTCAACGCCTGCCAGGAATCAATGGAGGTGGAAACGCGGTCCGCGTTGACCATGGCGCTCATGGTGCCCACGTAGCTGATGCACCACTTGCCGTCCGGGTCCTTGGCCCAATCGGGGATGGAATCCCAAGTGCTGGCCTTATAGGGCTGCACCACGTCCATCTCCACGGCGGTGGGGCCGAACGCCTGGCCGACATCGCCGATGTCCTTCGTGGCGGCATCCTTCTCCGTCTCAAAGGTGGAAAGCTCCTCGGCAGAGCTCATGTCGGTGTCCTCATGGGTCAGGCCGTACTTCTCGCTCACAGCGGCCCAGCTGCCGCGCCAGTTGGCCCAGTCATCCGGCATGCCTACCGAGTTGATCTGGCCCTCCTCCTTGGCTTTTTCAAGGATGGTGTCCAGCGGCACTTCCCGCAGGTCAACGCTTTCGGCAGTAGAAGCGCCGCCGCAGGCGGTCAGGGACAGGGAGGCAGCCATCATTGTGCCGCACAGAACGGCAACGGCTTTTTTGTGGTTGTTTTTCATGGTGTTCTCCTTTGAACATTCGTCTCATATTTCGTCGGAACATCTCTAACTATACGGAAATTCACCCCACCAAACAACCAAATCCCCGCCAAGTTTGTGTAAAGCCTTGGCGGGGCGCGGGGCGTTATTGTAAAAATCCGGTGCCGGCCAAATTGGTCAGAACGGCCCTAACCATATGATACGGCGTTGCTTTTTGGCCCGGCGGGCGGGCTGACGGGCCGCGACTGGTAAAGCAGATGTAAACGGCGGGTAACGTTTACACACAAAACAAAAGGCTCGCAGCAGGATACTTTAGTATCCTGAACTACTGCGAGCCCTTGTGAGTACCAATTTACCTTGTTATAGTTATCGAAAAATGCAAACCCTTCAGCAGTTTCCCATGGCATAGGCCATATCCCAAAAGCGCAGATCGAAAAGACAGCACTTCTCAAACAGCTCGCACAGGCGATTTTCCTCCTGCGGGGAAATGGACGCCGCCAGCGCGTCGATGCGGTCGATCAGATCCTGGTTGGCTTTGCGGTATTCCTCCGAAAGATAGCCTGCAAACCAGGCACCGTAGGTCTTATTTTGCAGTGCCTGGGGATAGCGCTGAACCATCTGCTCGGCAATGTACGCATAACTCCAGGAGCAGTTCAAAAGCGCCACCAACCCGGTCAGCACATTTCCGTTCTGGGTCTCGCACAGCATATAATGACTGTAAGCACAATTGTCAATGTGCGTGTGCGCCTGGCAGATCTCCTCTTCGGTGATGCCAAGGCGCTGCATGTAGGGAATATGGGTGCGATAGGTTTCGCCGAGGGTGCTTTCGATCTCACCGCTCAAAAAGCGGATCTGTTCAAACGTATCAGCCTTTTGCAAAATCGCCGCTAAGATCTTTGTGTAATCCCGCAGGTACAGGTAATCCTGCAGCATATAATAGCGGAATTTCTCTAAAGGCAGGGTGCCGTCTGCCATATGGGTGATAAAAGGGTGGCAAAGATACCGCGGCCAGAGCTTTTCCGCAAGGACAGCGATCTTTTGCGAGAGTTTCCCGCTTGCTTCTATCTTCATTTGCGGGCAATGATGGCAACATAGCCGCCGCTCTGGTAGCCGGGCACAGCGTCCTCGATATCCTCGTTGGTGTACATCGGGTTCTTCAGCAAAGTCTGGCAGTAGTCAAAGTCATGGAAACCGAGGTCTTTCAGCACATTGATCTTCTCCTCGGTGGAGTGCCATACACCGGCGCTGCACAGCTCCAGCGGGTAGGGCAGCTGGGGCATTACCCCGTTCAGATAAGGATGGTCAAAGGTGCCCAGATTCTTAGCCAGCAGATACATAAAGCCGAAAGCACTCTCTTTGGGCACATCCAACGAGATGAAGCGCCCGCCCGGTTTCAGAGCCTTTTTGCAGACAGCGAAAGCCTTGTGCAGATCCTCCATATAGCTGGAGCTGCCGTTGAGGTAAATCACATCGTAGGCATTTTCCTCCAGGTCGGCATCCTCGATAGCGCCGAAAGCGATGACGTTCACACCGCGCTTCTGGGCAATCGCGCCCATATCGCGGGAAGGCTCGATGCCCTCGATGCCGCTGTGATCGATCATGCTCTCAAACAGGCCGCTGCCGCAGCCCACAGAAAGCACGCGCTGGCCGGAAATATCCCCCAGTGCCCGCTGGAACAACCGCAGCTCACTCTGGAACAGGTTGTCGTTTTCCATAAACCAGGCATCATATTGGGCTGCATAGCCATCAAATTTAGGTTTCATTTTAGAAGGTTCCTTTCTTTTTTAGCGTGCCGCGCCGGATTTTTCCACCCCGAGCGCCGCCATTTTACAGGCTAAATTATAGCATAAACCCTATGCTGCCGCAATACGGGATGGTGCCTTTGCGGTGCAGATGCACGTCATAGTGCCGGACGGTGTCCGCGTTTTTACCCGCAGGGGGCGTAAAGTCGCCGACTGCGTGTGCGATACCTACGATTTCGTACTTCATTTTGTACCCTTACTTTCTTTTTCCGGGGCGTTTTGCTTGCCCCTTGTTTTGGGAACCAACTCGGTTTTTGTTGGTGACATAAGAGTACAACTTTTACTGGTAAATCGGAAAGCCTGAAGCATTTCCTTTTTCATAAAAATCTGTTATAATAGACAAAAACAGATGTAAGTGGGGCGTAACAGATGAAAACAGGGCTTGTACTAGAGGGCGGTGCGATGCGCGGCATGTTCACGGCAGGCGTTATGGATGTGCTGATGGAAAACGGCGTGGATTTTGATGGTGTGATCGGAGTATCGGCGGGCGCGGCGTTTGGCTGCAACTATAAGTCAAAACAGATTGGCCGTGTTATCCGCTATAATACACGCTTCTGCGCCGATAAGCGTTACGGCGGCCTTGGCTCGCTTGTCAAAACCGGCGACATTTATAATACGAATTTTTGCTATGGCACGGTGCCGCTGGAACTTGACCCCTTTGACTTTACCGCCTACGATGCCAACCCGCAGGAATTTTACGTTGTCTGCACCGACATCGAAAGCGGCCAGCCAGTTTACCACAAATATCTGGGCCAAAGTGACCACGGATTTGATTGGATACGCGCCTCGGCATCGATGCCGCTTGTCTCGCGCATCGTTGAAATTGAGGGCCGCAAACTGCTGGACGGCGGCATTGCCGATTCGATCCCCGTGCGGTACTTTCAGTCCATCGGCTACGACCGCAATGTGGTGGTGCTGACCCAGCCTAAAGGCTACCGCAAAGGGAAAAACAGCATTATGCCGTTGATTCGCCGCAAGTATAAGCGCTATCCTAACCTGGTTACGGCGATGGAAAACCGCCCAGTCATGTATAACGAAACGGTGGACTACATTGCTCAGGAGGAAACCGCGGGCCGCCTGCTGGTCATTCGCCCGCCCCAGGCGCTGCCGGTGGACCGGGTAGAGAAGAACCCGGAGCACCTGAAAGCTGCTTACGACATCGGCCGTCAGGAGGCGGAAAAGCGCTTGGCTGAGGTGAAAGCCTATTTGCTGGACTGATCTTTGCCGTGCGGCTCCTGAAAGGCAAACTGTATCGTTACATGGTGGTTGGCATCCACGGTAATACGTTTAATAAACTGCTGCAATTGCACCTTGTTTAGGGTGGTAAATTGCAGCAGTTTTTGCATTCCTTCGCATAGCGATTCTGCGTCAGCGGCAGGGGAGGGAGCATCGGCTAACGCCTGCAATCGCTGGGTCAGTTGGTCTTCTTCTTTGCGTAAATCAGATGTTATATCGCTGAATTCTTCTCTCGTCAATAGCCCGTCTGTCAGGTCTTTGTAGGCCGACAGGCGGGTCTTTTTTGTTTTGTTTAGCTGGGCGGTCAGTCGGTCACGCTCGGCTTGCACGGTGTTGCTGCCCTTGGCCATCTGCCGCAAGCGCTCCTGCGCAAAGATAGGCAAATCAACTGCACCATCCGCCAGTGCTCGCAATTGATCGCAGATCTGCGATTCCAGCCAATCCTCCCGGATGGTGTGGCTGGTGCACAGATGCTGCCCCGGCCGGCGGCTGTAGGTGTAGCAGGTCAGGTAAAAATGCCCGCCTACCTTGTGGGCAAACAATTTGCCGCCGCAATCGGCACAGTAAACCAGCCCGGTCAGTTGATGCGGTTGCATGTTAGGGGCGGTGTAACTGCGGGTTTCCAGCAGCTTTTGCGCCTGCAAAAAATCGGCTTTGGTCACAAGCCCCTCGTGGGTTCCCTCGACCACGATCCAATCAGTGCTGTCCAGGAACCGCGCCTTATGCACCTTGTAACTCACCATTTCGCGGGTGTGCTGGGTCACCGCGCCGTAGTAAGTGGGCAGGGTCAGAATGCGCTTGATCGTGGTGGGGGTCCACTCGCCGGTAAAGCGCCGCCCGGTCATCCCTTTGGTGCGGGCCGGGCAGGGGACTTGTTCCTGCATCAGCAGATGGGCAATATGGGTGCGAGTCTCACCTGTCAAAAATAGTGCGTAGATACGCTGCACAACAGGCGCGGTGTCCGGGTCTGGCACCAAGTGATATTTGTCGGCTGGATCCAGCTTGTACCCGTAAGGGGCTGAGCCTAGGTACTTGCCTTGGCGCTGTAAAGTGCGTTTGGCGCGCAAAACTTTGTTGCTGCAATCCCGCGCGTAGATGTCGTTCATCAGGTTTTTGAACAGGCTGGGGTCGATGCTGCCGGTGTCGGCACGGGCACTGTCGTACCCGTCATTGACCGCTATGTACCGCACACCTAGAGTAGGAAAAGTCTTTTCCTGCAAAAGGCCCACTTCCAGGTAGTTACGTCCCAGGCGGGAAAGGTCAGTAGTGGCAAAGGTGGTGATACGCTTTTCCTGCAGTGCGGCCATCAGCGCGCGGAAGCCGGGCCGCTCAAAGTCAGTGCCGGTGTGGCCATCATCCAAAAATTCGGCCACGATCTGCCAGCCTTCCCGCGCTGCCCACTGGTGCAGATAGCTGCGCTGGTTGCCGATGGAGTTGCTCTCGGCCTCGGTGCCGTCAGCGGAACTCAGGCGCAGGTAGATGGCAATCTCCCGACTGGCTGTCGCGCCTTTTTTACGTACCGCCATGCTGTTACACTGCCTGCCCCGGCAGAGCCGCGGTGCGTAGCAGAGTCTTTAAAAGTGCTTCGAGCGTAGGGCCGTTGGGGGTGTAAGTAAAGGTGACCTCTGCTTGCTGCCGCACCTTGCCAGAAGCCTTGTTTTGCTGGACCACCTGCTCACTTTTCATGCAAACGCCCTCCTATTTCAGGTTTGTCCATTTCTATGCCCCACCCCAACAAAAAATGCCGCAGCATTTCTACTGCGGCATTTGCCTCCTGTGCGGATGTGCAGATGCGCCGGAAACCCGGCACATCGATACATCTGCACAACTTTTCAGTCAGCAAATTTGAATTACGGATCATCTTCTATGCGAAGAGATTGGAGAGCTCCAGGATAAGGCTCCCAGGAAGCCAAAAATCTACGGCGGGTGCGTTCAAATACATGATAGTCGGCAATGTTACTTATGGCATTGGCTACTCAAACTCAATCTTACTTTTTAAATTTACGGTAGAATTTGTAATAGTAATATATGATGATCCGGCCCCAAAAGCAAACCGTTAAACCTGTAGTCAACCGTGGGATAACAAAATCTTCCCATTTCTGAATAATATCCGGCTCCCACATCCATGTCGTGAAAACTGGGAATGCAATAATTAAAATGACAAGTATACCTTTTACGAGTACAACATCTACCCAAAATATCCATCGAGATGTCTCCTCTGGGGGCTTATGCTTTTTTTCGTATGGTATGGCATAAGCACCATAATAGATAAAAAGGGCAATAAACAAAAACAAGCCATATGGTAAAATAGTATTATTCATTTGATAAATACCGATTTATCTTCTGCACAGATTAACCGTCTGGATACCCGTATCTGTGGTTCCAATATAATTCGTACGGCCTGGATCGGAATACCAATCATAGGAATAATAGTAATTTTGTGTACATTTGTCTACCACTTGACTATTCAAATATTTGGTGTAATAGCTTCCTTGTAAATGATTATTGAGGATATAATTTGCGATGGCTTCCGCAGCAGCCTTCTTAATGCCAGGCGCTTTACTTGTCAACACTGCGACAATCGCGTCAATTACAAATTTGTCAAATGTTGCACTTCCATCGCCAACTTTTTGCTTGTACCAGCCTGCTTCTTGCAATTCCACTTCATCGATAAAATTCAGGGGCACTTCACTTTCTACCATTTCACTTGGAGTCGCCTGATATAGTTCATATGTGTCGGCATATACAGGCATATTGAGCAGCATCATGCACATAAGGGCAGACAAAATACCAGCTATAACGCGAGTTTAATATTTTTGCTTTTTCATTGGATATACCTCCATCTAAAAAATAAAAGTTATTCGTCTTCTCTTACCCTGCATCGGAATCACCACGCCTTTCTTCTGCTACCTTACCTCTTGCCCAAAGAATAGCATAGATCATCTATATTTGTCAATAAAAAGTATTGACAAATATAGATGATCTGATATAGTAATATTGAACAAAATGCAAAGTAGGATTGTCTATGAAACCAGAAAAAAAGTCAAAAAGCGATCCTGCCCAAGGTATGCGGGATGCCATGAAAAAAGCCACCACTGAAATGCTGGTCCTGTTTATGCTACGCCAAAAGCCTATGTACACCTACCAAATGGCTCAAGAGGTGGATCGCCTAACCCAGGGGGTACTAACCTATAACACCATGTATCTAGCAGTGTACCGTCTACAAGAAGGCGGCTATATCCAGGAAACGGAAAAACGCATTGAGGACGGTCGGGCGCGCATTTATATGGATATTACCTCCGCAGGGCAGGAGTATTATGAGAAATTACGCGACGAATACAGAATTTTTATCACGGCATTAGAGAAATTGATGATGCAGGACGGTGCCTTGTACCCGGAGGAAACAAAAGATGTTTGAAATAGAACTGCAAACCTATTTGAAAGCTGCCTCATCCGCCCTACCCTGTGCTGAAGCGCGGGCGGCTTTTGAGGGTTATGTTCACTGTGTGGCACAGGATGTTTGCAGCGCAACTTCGGAGGAAAGTTTTACTGTGGTGGTGGCACAACTGGGCTCCACACCGGAACAAGCTGCTCGAGATTTTATGGAAAGCCAATCTCCGGAGACGATAGCCAGATGGAAGGCAGCTGCCCATCGACATAAATTTCGTTTGCGGCTGGCACTGGGTTTGGTCATAGGAGTATTGGTGGTGTTGGTTACTTTTTTCGTGGTTACCAAAGGTGTGCTGATTATCAATACGGAAACTACTATCGCTAACTGGGGTGATACGGACATATCGCAGAAAGAAATGTTAAAAAAGGCAATGGAACTTTCGTAATCAAAGGAGTGAATCTCATGAAACGTAAATTCTGGAAAAACATTTTTTCTCTTTTAATGTGTTTTCTATTGGCGATAGCAGCAGCTGTTCCTTGCTTTGCGCAGGAAAACAATCAAGTAGTCACGACTTATACTGAGGATTTGGGCAATGGCATCACCGTTGTTACTACCATCGCAAAAACAGTGACCCGCAGCGCTACAAGTACCACAAAAACAAAAGATTATTATTCTGGCGGGCAGAAAATCGGTCGAGCAGCATTGTATGGAAGCTTTTCCTATAACGGCTCCACCGCCCAAGCTACGGGCGCTGACGGTACTGGAACGGGCATCAACGGCTGGAGTTACGGGGGTCAAAGTACCTGGACCAGTGGCAACAGCGCACATTTGAGTGCTACACTGTCCAAAGGCAGTGTTAGTGTTCCTGTTAGCATTTCCTTAAGCTGCGATGCACATGGTAATGTTTCTTGAAACATCTTTGTACGGCTTTTAAATTTACCGAAATTGTGTGTCCTTTGAGGTAGAGACTCTTGGAATTAGAGCTCCGATCGCCCCATTTCACCCGTGCATACCGATCAGTACACAGTAGCACACTCACATAAGAGCAAGAACTCGTAGCAGTTGAGGATGCTAATGTATCCCACTGCTACGAGTCCTTTGTTTGTAATAAGGGTATTAAAGTATCAAATTGCTGGCAATACGCTAATGTCCTCGACCAACCGTTCCTACAGCAAAGCACGAAGAGGTCTTTTGCCACATAGTTATTGCCCATGCCGGATGCACCAAACAAAGCCCCGGTCCGACTTGAACGGACGACAACCCGATTAACAATCAGGTGCTTGGCTGGGAACAAGTAGTGCGCTATCTTGATAGCGTAGCAACCATGACTGATGCCAAATAGTGATGCTCATGAATACCTTTCTTTCTGTTTCACTATTTTCTAAAGAGCTTTAAATAAAAGTGTGCGGTGTACAGGTACGCCGCACATTTTTATTACCGTTGTTAAAGCTATAATTAGTCGTATGACGAAAAGGAGTAAGTTGGTAGTAAGTTTCTTTTTGTGCTGCAAATTATTGTCGATGAATCGTTCTATTCCGTTTGGGCTTTAAATACTGCCGTGGCACAAAACCGACTTATAGAAAATCTGCAAAGTGCCTTTCCTCAGATGTTGGTCGAAAATCCTACCAGAGTAAAGCAGTGTGTCCGCATTGCACTCCAAGTACAGCTAAACCATTACAAGCAGCTGGAGGCATCCGAGGGCGTGTTCATTACAAAACCAGGATGGCACACCGACCGGAATGATGAGCTGGTATACTATGTGGGCCCGATCCGGTATGCAGTCCATACAGAAACCGTGGGCATGGCGGATTCGCTAAAAAAGTATCGGGTTCCAGAGCGGGCCACGGCGATAGCACAACAACAGGAATGCGACATAATAATGGAATTGGCCAAAATACCCTGTCCGCCCCTGCACATGGCGTTTCTGTTCCAGATCGCCGCAATCATCAAACCTCTCATGGAACGAGCCGGCATTATTGACAGAAACCCAATCCTTTATTTGTATGGGGAAGCCGGCTCCGGCAAAACGCGTCTTCTTCGGCTCGTCAACAGCTTATACCTCAGAAACGATGGTGACAGAGAAATTTTTGAAATTCCCCTGCGCTCCTGGAAAAACAGTTTATATGGTGGAATGCAGGAGGCATCCGGTACGGTAGTTATCCTGGATGATCTGGCAGGCAGCAACGGTGTACAGTCTGAACAGGATGCCAAAAAGCTGAAAGAGCTGATCATGGCGCTGGGCAATGGGGCCCTGCCTCTCCGTGGAACAGAGGGTAAAGAAAGCCGTGTAGACTTTTTGGCGGCGGTTACAGCAAACAGTATCCTCGATTATACGTTAGAAATCCTGGAACGTATCTGCATCGTGTGTGTGGGGGGGGGCAGGGTGATATTCCCTTTGAGCGCATCCAACAGATCATCGGCAGTGATCCGTCTCCGCTTGCGGGTATTTACCTGCAGCTGATTCGGCATATCGTAAGTAAACAGGACGGGCTTGTCAGATCGATTCAAAAGGCAAGCTTGCGTTTTACGCGCCCCGCAGAACTGTACAGGATGCACGGAAACTACCAGATATTTCGCTATGCAGTGGTGGTGATTGTACCGTAAAAATTGAACGAGACTACGGCAATCCACGCTTGATTTTTAAATTGAAAGAGGGGCGGCGCACCATCAAGGACTACAATCAGGCCGAAAAGGTTATAAGCCCCTATGAAACGCTGAATCACTATTACGACAATGGGGAAGATCTTATCTCTACCTTTTGGCGCATGGTGCTGAAGAATACCGGCGATTATCTGCACAGAGATGACTTGCAAAAAAAGCTGCGGGAGGTTTACCCTAAGCGGGCCAGCGAGTTGGCAGAAGTTGCTGATCGGTGGAATTCCTATGCCGACAGGGAGAAGGCTGAAATGAACATCCTGGCCGATATGGTCGCAGAAGGGCGAATCCCGGCGGCAGCACGGAAAAAACTGACAGACTACCGGGAAGCCTTTGCCCGTGCCGGGGTATCTATGGTCTACCTGCCGGATGATGTACCTGTGGCGCAGATGCCATCGGTCTGGACGCTGCTGGAGGGTGAAAAAAGAGCGAGCTATGAAGAATTCAAGAGAGAATTACAGGAAAGCTATGAATCGACGTTGATGGAACGCCTGTGCAACAGCCCCTGCGATGGGGAATGCGAACAGTGCCAGAAGAAAGCCGAAGAGGAATACGAGGAACTTTGCAACAGTTAAAACTGCCATGACCGTATTTCTATAAAAAATAATTGTATATTATTTTAGTAGAACAGAAGGCACTGGAAACGGTGCCTTCTGTTACTTTTTATACAAGGAGGAAGTCCCATGAACGACCTGTGCTGAGACGGATTGCAAGCTGCCGGCAGCCATTGCGGAAGCCTTACTGACTTTGGCAGTGGCTGTCGTGACAGAAGTAATCAAAAACATGAGCGAATGAAAACAGAAAGGAAATGCGATCATGAACGAAAAGACCCAACCCTGTACCCACTGTGGTGCCGTGCACCCCCGCGTAAACCTGACCTGGATGGGCAGTGCTGAACTCTGTCCGGAATGCCTGCAACGATATACGGTATGCTGCGATTGCTGCGGCGAACGCATCTGGATGGCAAACGACTACGGAACTCATTATCTGCATCTTTGCGCGTCCTGCCGTGCAGACAATTATGTTACCTGCGAAAACTGCGGCGCACTGATTCCGCAGGAAGATGCCCACTACAATGACGAGGACGAAGCTTATTGCGACAGCTGCTATGAGCGCGGTTACGGCGGAACGATTCACAATTATTCTTACAAGCCGGAACCAATCTTTTACGGGGATGGACCACTCTACCTAGGTGTTGAGCTGGAGGTGGATGAAGCAGGCAAGGACAACATTAATGCGGTCCAAGCGCTGCGGGCGTTTAACCAAGAAAATGTATATGGCTATGTCAAATCGGATGGCAGCCTAAACGATGGATTTGAACTGGTGACACATCCCTGTACGCTGGAAACACACTTACAGCAGGTGCCTTGGCGGGAAACGCTGGAAGCCTTGCGCGGCATGGGCTACCGCAGCCACGCACCGGGAACCTGCGGGCTGCATGTCCATGTCAGCCGTAAGGCATTGGGTAAAGATGTGTACGAGCAGGAAGAGACAATTGCCAAACTGCTGTACATTTTCGAGCGTTTCTGGCAGGAGATTTTGCGCTTCTCCCGGCGAACAGAAAGCCAGATCAACCACTGGGCTGCGCGGTACGGCTACAAAGATCGCGGCGAAGAGATTTTAAAGGAGGCAAAGCACGGAGCTAATGGTAGATACGCCTGCATCAACCTGACTAACACGGACACGATCGAATTTCGTGTGTTCCGCGGAACTCTGAAATACAATACAGTAATTGCCACCCTGCAGTTCGTTGCGAACCTGTGTCGGGTGGCAATTTCTTTGCCGGAATATCGCATCCAAGAGTTCAGCTGGCCGGCGCTGATTGAAGCCCTGACGCAGGATAATTGCCCGGAACTGGTGCAGTACCTAAAAGAACGGAACCTGTATGTCAATGAGCCGGTCACGGCAGAAAGAGAGGTTTAACCTATGTGTGGATTGTTTGGATTTAGTGACCTGCAGCACAGTCTGACGGAAAAACAGGCCAGCGCCCTTGCCAATTCGCTGGCCCGCGCCAGTGCAGTTCGTGGGCAGGATGCAACAGGAATTGCCTACGTACAGAGTGGAAAACTGCGTATATACAAGCGCCCGAAACCTGCCGCGCGGATGCAACTGCGGCTCCCCAAAGGCACGACCCAACTGCTGGGCCATGTGCGGATGACGACCCAGGGGAGCGAGAAGAAAAACTATAACAATCATCCGTTCCGCGGTGCATTGCCCGGCGGAGACTTTGCATTGGCCCACAACGGTGTACTGCATAACGAAACGAGCATTCGCCTGCGATTTAACCTGCCACAGACGGCGGTGGAAACAGACAGTTTTGTTGCCGTCCAATTGCTGCAAAGTTATGGCGCGGTGACACCGCAGACCATTGCCGCTATGGCAGAACAGTTGGAGGGGACGTTCACGTTTTCGATTCTGACTTCCGGAAATGATCTGTACCTTGTGCGGGGCAATAACCCGCTGTCAGTGTGGTATTACCCGGCCACGGGGGTGCATCTCTACGCAAGTACGCCGGAAATTTTGGCGGCGGCAGTGATTCCGCTGCCATATTTGCGGGGAAAAGTACATCAGACCGTTAAGGTGGCTGAGGGTGAGATACTTTGCATAACGGCGGAAGGGAAAATGCATCGCAACCATTTTTCAACGGAACGAATCGATTATAGGCGTTTCTGGCAGTCGCTTTGCTGGCCGTATAAGAAGGACACCCAGAAGCAACGGAGAGATTTGACCGTGACGGCCCATAACATGGGCTTCGACCCGGCGGATGTGGATTGGCTGTCGGATTGTGGTTACGGCGAGGAAGAAATCGAGGCAGCTCTGAACGACAGTGATGCGTTCCGCGCATTGCTGTCCGATGCCTGTTACGAGATGTTATATTACTGAGGTGTGCTTATGAAAGAAGAAAAAATCCGTGTTCTGGCGTTACTGCCGACTGAGTACGCCAAGATGGTTACAATCGATAACACACTGGAAGCCATGCAGCAATTTGTCGGTGGCCTGATCGAGTGCCTGCCCATGGATGACCCGGAGGCAGATATTGTTCTGGTATGCAACGATGAGGGAAAATTGCTACAGCTGCCGCCCAACCGTTGGCTTTGGGGCGGCCAAGACCTGCTGGTCGGCCCGGCTTTTATCGCCGCAGGGGACGAGGAGGGCAACCTGTGTTCTTTGTCCGATGCCATGTTAGAAAAGTACACAAACCTGTTTAAGGAACCCATGTTCCTGGCCTGGTAACCCAAAGAGGGGACAGCATTAAGCTGCACCCCTCTTTTTTGCTATAAAATTGTGCGTTTTTGCACCACAACATTAGCCATTACTTGTCAGTATGGCGAAATGTTGTTTGCAACGTCCCCGAGACCCTGTTTACAATTGAAATAATTTGTCGAATATGGTAGAATTGCTGTATATAGAATCGAAAAGTGTAGAAATAATTAGAGAGATGTCGAAAGTGCGGATTGGGTATATTGTTACATATAGAAAACAATTATAAACAATGATTCTAAAACGAATACAGAAATGACAAGGCGAGGGGGAGAAGACGATTGGAGTCTTCAGGGGGATACCCGCTCTTTGTGTTGGCCGAGATATTGATGAAAAAATTGAGTGGGATTGTGGAAAAAATTTATGAGTAAGAAACTTGCGATTGCGATGTTCGGACAGAAGCGATTATCGAGAGAAGGCGGAGTAGAGATCGTTGTCAAAGAGCTCTGCACCCGAATGGCACAGAATGGTTGTGACGTGACCTGTTACAACAGAGCAGGCCATCATGTGAGTGGTGCAGAATATGACGATGCTGGTAAAACGGAGTACGAGGGAATCCGTCAGAAGTCAGTTCCGACCATTGAGCGGCGTGGGGCTAGAGATATAATAGGGTCAACCAAGAAAACCTACGATAACTAAATGGTTTTGACGGCTTGAGTTGTCCTTCAAATGTTTTATTTGTTGAAAAACTGCAAGAAGCGGGAAATCCTGAGGGTTATATGTAGGTGGCTTTTGGAAGCTCTGTTTTGACCCACAAAAAGGAGCAGCAAATAAAGATTGCAGGAGAGTTCAAGCCTACGGTGGATTGCCTTTGTGCGATCCGCCGTGGGTTTGTTGCTGTTTATATAGAAAAAGTGAGGAGTGCAGAATGTACATGAATGACGGAAATAAAACGAAAATCAATCTGAGAAACAAGAGCGTTTTCATCACGGGTGTAGCTGGTTTTATCGGCTCTAACCTTGCAAAGAGACTGCTCTCCACCGTAGAGGGTGTCAAGGTCGTGGGTTTGGACAACATGAACCACTACTATGATGTGCGCCTGAAGGAAGCACGTTTGAACGAATTGGAGCAGTTTGACAATTTCAGCTTCGTAAAAGGTAATCTGGCAGACAAGGCTGTGATCGAATCTATCTTTGAGCAGTATAAGCCGGAAATCGTAGTGAACCTCGGTGCGCAGGCGGGTGTCCGCTATTCCATTACGAACCCTGATGCCTATGTGGAAGCAAACTTGATTGGCTTCTATAACATTCTGGAAGCCTGCCGCCATTCTTACGATGAAGGGCATACTCCGGTGGAACATTTGGTTTATGCGTCGAGTTCTTCCGTATACGGCAGCAATAAAAAAGTGCCGTACAGTACGGATGACAAGGTGGATAACCCGGTATCGCTGTATGCAGCGACCAAGA
>ENA-UONW01000594-UONW01000594.1-human-gut-metagenome-genome-assembly--contig:-CS52-NODE-594-length-52388-cov-7.383869_pt1 | contig 52388 bp, 45 predicted proteins | sample MGYA00242463_ERZ724010 | MGnify/ENA metagenome assembly ERZ724010 | reverse complement strand
GACCCTCTGCTTGTAAGGCAGATGCTCTGAACCAGCTGAGCTAAACGCCCTCATTTCCGAAAGCGAGTGCAAAGGTAGAGGGTTTTGTGATACAATCCAAATTTCCGAGCAACTTTTTTCGCACGTTTTTTCGCCAACCCTCGCTAACCGTCTAAATATCAACAAGAAAAAAGTGATATTTTTTTTAAACTTTTTTCGGCGCTTTTTTGGCGAAAACCCTAAAAACGCCGAAAAACGCCATTTTGAGACTATTTCGGATTAAGCACAAAACAGAGTCAAACCGTCTCATTTAACACTATTTCACAAATACACATACACAAATCTATCCAATCTGTGCAATTTCATACATGTAACGACTGCAGACGGTTGTCAAAAATCATCAAACAGCTCATATCTGACCTGCCAGAAACGTCCAAAAGCTTCCGATTTTTGCTACCAGAATCCCCAACAAATAGAACATAAGCACAATGAGAGCCACCAAAACGCATATCATCACGAGCGTCAGAAGCGCTTTTCTATTAACTTCTGAGATAATTTTTCTGTCGCCCTCGACAAAACCTATGACCAGACGGCTGTTCTTCACATACGAACGGTTGAACGCATCGAGCAACACGCCCACCCCGAACGGCATCATCGCCACAAGCTGATCGAGCACCACATTGTAGACTACGGCCAGCGTCAGCGGGAGCGAGCGCATGCACAGCGTGCTTATGTAAAGATACGGGAGTGTAAGCGCCAGCGACACCACATAGCCGGCACCGGGGATGAACGACACTATCGGATCGAGGTAATAGCGGTCCATGTAAGTTGTTATAGTCTTCAGACTTCTGTACACAGCAGTTTCTGAAGTTTTGTTTCTTCTAGTCATATCTACCATAGTCGTCACAGTATTTACGATGATCAATCCACAGACGCCGTCGGCGCTCAGACAGCACTACACAGCCAACAGTCCGCCAGGCATACACACAATACAGGAAGCAAAACGGCCGACAGGCAACATCCGTGCACAAACATAGTCAAATAATTCATAACTCCGAGCGCTCAAAGCATTCATTCCGAGGGCTCAGAAAAAAATTTGCGAGGGCTCGCGCCAATCATTGCGAGCGCCCGCAATTTTTTCTCTGAAAGTCCGCACATATCGACAATATCCTATTGTTTGGCTGTCATGTGCTATAAAATCATCCACAGACAGCGCTACCTTTGTCCGAACGCAATGCGTGCATATACATTGCATACATGCCTAAGTTCCAATATATAAACCGAAATCTAAACAACCATACTGAAAAATGAACAGACTGACATCATTAATTCTTACAGTGGCCGCATCTGCAATTCCGCAGATTTGTCCGGCATCGAAGCTTCTGAAATCGCCAAACGGCAAGATTGCCGTGTCGCTCGACTCCGACGCAAGTGCTTCATGGTTTCTATACATAGAATATAAAGACAACGACGGCACGACCAATCACGTATTCCGCAACATACGCCTCGGCCTCAGACGCAGCGACACAAGTTTCGACAGTGGACTGAAACTGACATCGACCGGACGGCGACGGAAGGTGACGACCGACTACACGGCAGTACACGGCAAGAGGAAACACTGCACAAACAAAGCCAATGAAGTGACCGTATCGTTCACAAATCCTGAACGGAAGGACATGAGCGTGACCGTACGAGCATACAACGACGGCATCTGTTTCAGATACGAATTCGACGACACAGCATCAGACTCGATGAGAGTCATCGACGAACTTACGGCGTACGAAGTAGACGCCTCGACCGACCGCTGGATGCAGCGTTTCGTCACAAGCTACGAAGGTGACTTTCCGCACCAGAAAGACGTAATCGACCAGGGTGAATGGGGCTATCCGGCACTTTTCCGCTTCGACGGTTCGTCGTGCTGGGCACTAATAAGCGAAGCCGACATTGACCGTACCTACTGCGCCACCAAACTGAGCAACACGGCATCGGCCGGCTCATACAAGCTGACGCTGCCGGCCTCAACCGACGGCAACAGTGTCGGCGACGTCGACCCGACAATCACACTGCCGTGGAAATCGCCGTGGCGCACAGTCATCATCGGCGGACTCGACGACATCGTAGCCTCAACACTGATTGACGACGTAAGCCGTCCGTGCACACTAGAATCGACAGACTGGATACAGCCTGGCATAGCCTCATGGATATATTGGGCATACAATCACGGCACAAAGGATTACCCTACAGCCTGCCGATATGTCGACCTGGCCAAAGAGATGAATTGGCCCTACGTACTTTTCGACTGGGAATGGGACGCGATGGGCAACGGAGGAAACATCCGCGATGCCGCGGCCTACGCCAGAAGCAAGGGCATAAAACCGCGGATATGGCTCAATTCCGGTGGCAAGCACAATCGCGTCGGCGCTACGCCGAGAGACCTGCTCATCACGCACGAATCGCGCATGAGCACGTTCAAGCGCCTGAAGGACATGGGTATATACGGTATAAAGGTAGACTTTTTCGAAAGCGACAAGCAGGATATGATGTGCTACTATCTCGACATACTCGAAGATGCGGCACGCTTCGAACTCATGGTAAATTTCCACGGATCGACAGTGCCTCGCGGATGGACACGCACCTACCCTCACCTCATGAGCATGGAGGCTGTATTCGGTGCCGAACAGTACAACAACGGCACGCTGATGACCGACATCGCACCGCGCCTCAACGCGACACTGCCATTCACGCGCAACGTCATCGGCCCGATGGACTACACGCCTACCGCTTTCACAAACTCGCAGCACCCACACCTCACCACATACGCCCATGAACTGGCGTTGCCGATAGTATTCGAATCGGGCATACAGCACATGGCCGACCGTCCCGAAGGATTTGCACAGCTTCCGGAAGAGGCAAAAAACTATCTGAGACATCTGCCTGCTGCGTGGGACGACACATCACTGCTCGACGGATATCCTGGAGAAAGCTTGATTATCAGAAGGGACAAGGGAGATACAATATATGTGGCAGGAATAAACGGAACGGACAAGCCTGTGAAGCTGTCAGGAAAGGTCAGACTTAAAAAAAGAAGGAGATATAATGCCTCTATCATTTGTGACGGACAAACATCCGACAAGCTGAAAACGACTTTCGCCAGATTCAATGGACGCATAGAGGCTACATGCCTGCCCAAGGGCGGGTTTGTGGCCATAATCGTTCCGGAAATAAAATAAAAATGATACGGACTCCATTCTGAAACATAAAAACTGGCAAGCTAATACCATTGACGGCATCAACGTTTGGAGATGCCGTTTTTTTTGCTGAATATTGCATCTGGTAAAGGCCTCAAAGGCCATATATCAATTCAAAAAAAGAGTAACATGTCCGAAAAATCACGAATAGACAGAGAAAAGGAAACTGTTGGAATAATGATAAGCATATACTGCAGTCATCATCACAAAAACAGGCACGGCAAAGGTCTGTGCCCGGAGTGCACTGAAGTGCAGAAATACGTCGACGACCGTCTGTCGCACTGTCCGCATGGAGAAAGCAAACCTACATGCCGCATGTGCACAATACACTGTTACAGGAGGGACATGCGCGAAAAAATCATAGAAATAATGAAATATGCAGGGCCGCGTATGATGTTCCTGCATCCTATCGCGGCATTCAAACACTTGTTCAGCGAAACAACACACAAAAGCAAGAATAATTGAATGAAGGATTCGTGCGAGTGAAGTATTGGAGGATATATAATTTATTGAGCCGCCGTACAAGATTGTATCTTTGAACGATTTTTACACCAACAAGGCATGATTCATACCCATACATGCAGAAACAACAATAATATTTTTGCACCGGGAACAATGTCACGTGGAATCCTCAAACGACCGCTTTAAACGTCAACCAGCAATAAAGCAGAATAAGAGCCTTATTTTTCAATCGACAAAGCCAACTCTATGGAATTATAAAATAAAGACCTAACTTTGTAGGAAACGGTGTCTTGGCGACAATCATCAACGGCACTGCTCATGTTATGAGAATAAAGAAATTTACATCAACCCAAAAATCGATTAAACTATGATCAAACAAATGAAAGCCAGGCTGCTGATAATGTCATGCCTGTACATGATGCTGGCTGTCTGCGCATCCGCGCAAATAGCCTTCGACAAAACCACACGAATATACGTCATGCACTCCAGCGGAAAGGTGCTGTGCAAGAACGGCAACAACCATGCCGCCATCGTCAGCCCTGACGACCCGCTGGCAGGAAAGCTGATAATCATCCCTACGGGCGACGGCTACTACAACATAGCGGCCGCCGACGGCAACGGATTCATGCAGCTGGAGAACCAGTGGAATACGTATTTCCGCCAGAGCAACACGCCCGACGAGGCAAAATATGCCATCGAAAGCGCCGGAGGCAACTACATCAAGCTCCGCAACAAGGTCAACGGCAAATATCTCGGTACGGACAGCACCATCGACGGCTCATATGCCTTTTCCGACAAGGACGGCTCGAGCGTGATGCATCTGTGGTACCTGTCGGACGACAAGAATGAACCTGTCGAGAACAACAGCACATCCTACGTCATCAATCCTGCCGCACGCAAGCAGACCATCGAGGGATGGGGCGTCTCGCTCTGCTGGTGGGCCAACATGTGCGGAAAATGGAGCGACGACAAAATAGATGAATTGGTCGACTGGCTCGTAAGTCCCGACGGCCTCAACTACAACATCTTCAGATACAACATCGGCGGAGGCGACGACCCAGAAAACCGCAACTGCGACCCTCACCACATGGGCAACGGCAAAGGTCTGCGTGCCGAGATGGAAGGATTCAAGGACTCGTCTGACGGCGACTACATCTGGACCCGCGACGAGGCACAGAGAAAAATCATGCTGAAGATAAAGGAGAAAAGACCGGACGCAATCTTTGAGGCATTCAGCAACTCTTGTCCTTACTACATGACTTACAGCGGATGCTGCTCAGGCAACTCCAACGGTGCAAAGGACAACCTCAAGCCTGAATATTATGAGGAATTTGCCCACTACCTCGTTGATGTATGCAAGCACTATAAAGATGAATACGGCATTGAGTTCCGCACGCTCGAACCGTTCAACGAACCTCTCACAAACTACTGGTACCGCAACGGAGGTCAGGAAGGATGCCACTTCGACCTGAGTTCACAGATTGCATTCCTGAAGGTTATCAGCCCTATTCTGAAAGAGTCGGGTCTGAACACTGTGATATCAGCTTCGGACGAATCCATGTTAGGTGATTCATATAACACATTCGAGGGCTACAGATCTGAAGGAGTGCTCAACCTCATAGGCCAGTGGAACACACACTCCTACTCTGGAACAAACAACCAGCGCGCCAAGATACGTACTCTCAGCCAGGAAAGCGGATTGCGTCTGTGGATGAGCGAAACAGGAAACGGCGGTTCGGGCATCTCAGGCAACCTCGATATGGCCAAGCGGCTTATGAACGACGTCAATTATCTGATGCCGGCGGCATGGGTCGACTGGCAGTATGTTGAGGAAGGAAACGACCAGTGGTGCATGGTAACAGGAAATTTCACAGAACAGACGTACAATAAAGTCAAGAACTATTACGTAAGACAGCAGATAAGCCGATTCATAAAGGCTGGATACACCATACTCAGCGTCGCCGACGACGAAGTACTGGCTGCACGCAATGCAAAAGGCGACACGCTCGTTGTCGTGGCCGTAAACTCCGACGTAGCACCAGTTGTCCACACTGCCGACCTGTCATTCTATGAAACTGTCGGAAACGATATTGCAAGCTATATCACCGACGAAGCACGCAACATGGAAAACAACAGCGACTTCAGCATAGAAGACGGAAAACTGACATTCAAACTGCCGGGACTCAGCATCGCCACATTCCTCATCCCTGTAACAGAAAAGGCTGACCAAAGCGTAGAACCGGAAGACGGTGCATCGTACCTGATTCTGCCCAGAACAGCTCAAAACATGGCAATAAGCCAAAGCGAAACCGGCAATGCCATACTCAACCCCGCATCAATGAGCGAAGACCAGATATGGACCCTCAACGCCGACGGCGACAGCTGGATATTCAAGAACCAGTACGGAAACATGCTGACGTACACCGACAACGGCTACTATATCACTTGCACAAAGGGCATGCAGGGCACACAGACATTCAAGATTGCCGATGTCGACAAACCGTTCTGCAGAATCATGACAGACAACGGAATAAACGGACTTGACCTGGAAAAAGAATCAACAAACGCCGGCACAAGAATAGGCGTATGGGAATACGGCACAGAACCAACTGCAGTACACCGCCAGTGGCTTCTGATGAAGATGCCGGAGGAAACCCCAGAAATACCAGACAACATCAACTCTGCAGAAGACAACGGCAAAACTCCTATCATAGAGGTTGAAGACGGTATGATAAAGGTCTGCTCCCAAGAAGAAGGATGCTTAAACATTTACTCCGTTTCCGGCACAAAAATGGCAGAAATAAAAACATCAGGCATAAGCCGCATACCTATGGGCAAAGGCATATATGCCGTAAAATATCATTCTGCAGATGCAGACGAATCGAAAATCGTTCTAATAAAGTAAAATTTATAGACACTCGGCTTTCTGAATGCACAAATATCCATGCAGCCAAAAAAGCATAGACAAAAAGCATAGATATATGGAATAAAAAAGTAAATTTGCATTTGGATACGCCAAACCGCAAACGGCAGGCAAAGGTCCTAATAGGCTTTTGCCTGCCGTTTTGGTTGATGCAGCGCAATTTATATTCAGAAAACAACAAATTTTAATTATGATAATGAACAACTGGTTCGAGTGCAAGGTTAAAACAGAGAAGACACTCGAAAACGGATTAGTCAAAAAAGTTACCGAACCTTATCTGGTGGATGCACTCAACTTCACTGAAGCCGAAGCCAGAATAATAAAGGAAGTATCACCTTTTGCAACAGGCGAATTCACGGTCAGCGACATCAAACGTGCAAAATACAGCGAACTCTTCACTTGCGAAGATGACAGCGCCGACAAATGGTACAAAATCAAATGCAACTTCATTACGCTCGACGAAAAGACACAGACTGAAAAGAAATCGGCTTCGCAGATGCTCGTGCAGGCAAGCGACCTGAGAGACGCCATAAAACGCTTCGACGAAGGCATGAAAGGCTCTATGGTCGACTACGAAATAGCTATGGTACAGGAAACTCCGCTCCTCGATGTCTATCCGTACGACGCATCGGCCGTAAAAGACGCAAAACCGGAATACGAACAGTAAACGGTGGCATAAAACAAACAATAATAGCTTAAATGAACTGCATCGGGAAATTATACACACTACAGTTCGCAAACATATTTTAAAAAAAGGAAAACAAGAAATGGGCAAAATCAGCGACAAACTCAATGAGGTAAAATCCGCACTGCCGGATAACGTATGTCTTGTGGCCGTTTCAAAATTCCATCCCATCAGCGAGCTGAAGGAAGCTTACGATGCAGGACAGAGAATATTCGGCGAAAGCCACGTGCAGGAACTCATGGCGAAGGCAGAAGCACTGCCGAAAGACATAGAATGGCACTTCATAGGCCACCTGCAGACCAACAAGGTGAAATACATAGCACCGTTCATAAAACTGATACATGCCGTAGATACGCTTAAACTTCTCAAAGAAATCGACAAACAGGCAAAGAAATGCAACCGTGTCATCCCTTGCCTGCTGGAGATGCACATAGCACAAGAAGAAAGCAAATACGGATTTACAGAAAGTGCACTGAACGAGATGCTGGATAAGGGGGAATGGCGCGAACTTGCAAACATCAGGATAGCCGGACTTATGTGCATGGCTACAAATACTGACGATGAAAACATCATACGTCAGGAATTCCGACATGCAAGAAACTTGTTCGACAACGTAAAAGAACGTTTCTTCAAAAACGACGACGGCTTCAGCCAACTTTCCATGGGCATGAGCCACGACTACACCATTGCAGTAGAAGAAGGCTCGACCATGGTACGTGTAGGGAGCAAACTCTTCGGCGAAAGAGACTATACAGCTCCTTTCGATGTGAACTCATGAAAATGTGCAGCGGTGCATACGCTAAAGCAGGCGTGCACCGCCATTCATGCGGCAATCATGCATACGCACAGCACCTGAACCATAGCAATAACAAAAACTTAAATCCAATACGTATAAAACATTAAAGAATGGACAAGACAAAAGACGCCGCACGCGAAATAGCAAGAAAGTGCATGACATTAAGTACAGACGGACTCAACATGCTTGCTGAGATATTGGTACCTATGAAATTTCCTAGAGGAACAACCGTACTCGACGAAGGTGAAGTCTGCAACAACATGTATTATATCGAAAAAGGCCTGGTGAGGCAGTACTATCTGAAAAACGGACGCGAAGTGACAGAACACCTCGCATCCGAAGGGGGAATAATAATCTGCATAGAAAGCTATTTCAGAAGAGAACCAACAAAACTGATGGTCGAGACACTCGAACCATGCATCCTCTACGGAATACCTTACGACGGAATACACAAGCTTGCAGAGAAATCTTTCGAATTCTGCAAACTTCTGTTTGCAATACTCGAACAGTCACTGATTCTGTCACAGCAGAAAGCCGACACCATACGTTTCGAAACGGCTACGGAAAGATATCTGCGTACACTGCGCGATTTCCCGGACATCATAAGAAGAGCACCGCTGCATTATGTTGCATCATACCTGCAGATGACACCAGAAACGCTCAGCCGTGTACGCTCTTCACTGAGCGAAGCCGATCTGGCATCAATAAGACAGAAAAACAACCAGTGAAAAAGAATTGCATTACACAAAGAAAAAATCAGTCTACCCTGTTCACAGGAACACCCTCCACATAAGCCTTTACATTGCCGGCACAGATATCCATAAGTCTGGCACGCGCCTCAACAGTCGCCCAAGCTATATGCGGCGTAAGATAACAGTTAGGTGCACTGAGCAGCGGATTGTCTGATGCCGGAGGTTCGGTGCTGAGAACATCGGCACCGAAAGCACCGAGCCGGCCAGACGAAAGTGCGTCGGCAACATCCTTCTCGTTGACCAAAGGACCACGCCCTGTATTGATGAGTATCGCACCTTTTTTCATAAGTCCAAGCCTGCGGGCATCGACCATTTCACGAGTACTGTCATTCAACGGACAGTTCAGGCTCACAATATCACAAACAGCAAAAAGGTCATCCAGCGGAAGCGACTCTATTCCAAAAGGAAGCGGCTGCGTCTTCGAGGTAAATGCAGAAACCTTCATTCCGAAAGCATCTGCAATCCTTGCAACTGCCATGCCTGTATGTCCCAATCCCACAATGCCGATACGTTTGCCGGCCAATTCCATTATCGGACTGTCATAATAACAGAAGTCAGAGCATGACGACCATCTGCCGGCACGGTTCTGTGCCGCATACCAGTCAACACGCGAAACAATGTTGAGTATATGTGCAAACACCATCTGTGCGACGCTGTCCGTACTGTATGCCGGAATGTTTGTAACGACAATCCCAAGCCTGCGTGCGGCCTCTATATCTACCACGTTATACCCGGTGGCCAGCACCCCGATATAGCGCAGACGCGGAAGTGCGTCCATACACCTTCCGTCAATCACCACCTTGTTCACCAGCACAACCTCGGCCTCCCTGGCCCTATCAACAATCTCATCAGGCGCCGTACGGTCATAAACCGTCAGATTGCCCAATTTCTCCAGCTTGCTCCACGACAAATCCCCAGGATTGAGCGTGTAAGCATCCAATACAACAATATTCATACAAATAAGATTTTTTCAGTTTCAACATAACTTATTTCCATATACAAAGTTATAACCTTTATTCCATTGCCTGCAATCTTATTGAGAGAAACTTAGCCATACATATTCTATTATCTTTATATATTTCAACAAATCTATATTAACTATTACTTATCAATAATATAAACTTACTATAATATACAAGATATCAACACTTCAAGCATTGTTTTATTTTTAATATGGCAAAAACTATAAGCTTACGAAAAGCACACTATCTTTGCAGATTCAGAGAAAACACATAAGAAAACAAACAATCATAAGATGCGTGGGATATATAAAATTTTGACGTTGACGGCCTTTTTCCTGCTTCATGCTGGAAAAGCAGGCTCCATAAACAAGGATTTTGAGACTTTCATTCCTATAAATACATCAGACGGATTGAGTGACAATCAAATAAGATTCATTCAGCAATTGCCGGACGGAAGAATGGTATTCACCACTTTCGGGAATGTGAATATATATGATGGTGCGCACTTCAGAAACATACACAATACAGAGGCAAACAGGTATACACTGAAAAAATATAACGGATTCTACAGGATATACCACTGTTGCGATTCACTTCTCTGGATAAAGGATTACCAGAGACTTAGCTGCATAAATCTTTATAAGGAGCAATATATATGCAACATTGATTCCATGCTCAAGACCTTAGGAGCAAAGAACGGTGCAGACGACTTGTTTGTCGACAATGACGGACGCACATGGATTGTCAGCCATGGTCACATGACATGCACCGTCAACAAGAAAACCATAAAACTGAATGAAAACAGCAACAGACGCCTGCAGGATGTTGGTTCTTCAAACAACGACATATATCTATTCTTCAGCGATGGAACAGTTGAATGCCATTCCATAAAAGGCTCACCGCAGAAGAAATACACTTCAGGTGCATACCCAAAATCAGAATACAGTGACTTCAACAGGACCTCTCTCATTGTAAAGAGCGGTAAGAAATTCTATCAGCTGCGCAACGGAAACAAAGGTGGAATGTTCGTATTTGACACGACAAAGCGCAAATGGTCAAGAAAACTTGAAAAGGATTATACCCTCAACACTCTAATCGTCACCAATGACATGCATACGGCTTACGTCAGTTGTGCAAGAGGATTTTGGGAGATAAATCTGTCCGACGGCAACCAAATCTACCATCCTTCCATACATACAGATGGAAGCAGAAATATTTCCACGGAAATAAGTACACTGTTCATCGACCGTGATGGAGGATTGTGGATAGGTACATACAACAGAGGTTTGTTCTACAGCCATCCGAGCATGTATACAATGCGGTCGTACACAAGCAGTTCGTTTCCAGCCAACAACGAAAATGACCTCAACGTCACTGCTTTTGCCGAAGACGGCAAAGGCACAGTTTATCTGCGCACCAAAGCCAATTGCTATAAAATAGAAAATTCAGCAACAGGCACACTGAAACTGCAAGAAGTGCCTATTGCCAGCATGCCGGCAAACATACAGGCTCAAAAGACAGATGAAATTCTATCTCAATCAAAAATCAGCGCCGACAACATCACGGCATTATGCAAAGACAAGCACGGACATATATGGGTAGGCACTGCCGACGGATTACGGCTCTATACCCCCGACAGCAAACATGCAAAAACATTCTACAGCGAAGACGGACTTTCGAACAACTTCATCCAAAGCATTCTCGAGGCATACGACGGTACAATATGGACGGCCACGAGCAACGGCATATCAGCCATAAGCATCAAAGACAAAAACTCACAACCATCTTTCACCGTTTACCGTCATGCCGACGGCACACTCGAAGGTGAATATTCGCCGGGAGCCATTTTCCAGGCAAAGGATTCCACGCTCTACTTCGGAGGAGTAGACGGATTCACAGTATTCCGTCCAGACAAAGTTTCCGGTACGAAAGCTCCATTCCCAGCACCAATATTTACATCTCTCACCGTAAACGGCATCGAGATAAAGGTCGACAAGGAATACGACGGAAATATCATTCTCAGACGCGCAACGCCATACACAAGCACTATCGTGCTCAACTACAATCAGAACTTCATATCCCTACAGTTCTCCGCCCCCGATTTCATAAACAGACAACGCCTCTGCTACCGATACAAGCTTGAAGGCATCGACCGCCAATGGAACACTGTGAATACGGCTTCTTCAGAAAACACAAACCGAGGCCTGCTCAACGCATCATACACCGACCTCCAGCCTGGCAAATACACCCTTACTGTATATGCAGGAAACGGGACCGACTTCAGCAACGCTGAAAAAACGACAATCACGATAATTATCACCCCGCCTTGGTGGAAAACAACAACTGCATACATAATCTATATTCTGCTGTTAATTGCAGTTATTTTCGCAGTACTCAGAACATATACCGTTTACACCCGACGCAAACTCGAACGCAAGCACAAGGAAGAACTCCTCCTTGCACGCATACGAGGACTCATCGAACAGTGCGACCGCTATGAAGCCGAACAGAAGTCATCAAAAGACATATGCACCGAAACTCTGCAAGAAGAAGCTAAAGAGAGCCGGAATGACGAGAAGTCTCTCTCCGCAGAAGACTCGCAATTCATAGCTCATGCCGTCGAACTTGTCGAAAAGAACATACACTCCTCCGGCTATTCAGTCGAACAGCTCGCCAAGGATTTGTGCATGGAGCGCACAGGCCTCTACCGCAAACTCCAGTCGCTTCTCGAACAGTCGCCAAGCTACTTCATACGCGACATACGCCTGCGCCGTGCACGCAACATGCTTGCCGAAACCGACCTCACCATAGCCGAAATTGCCGAGCAGACAGGTTTCAGCAGTGCCAGCTACTTCACCCGATGCTTTCAGGAGGCCTACGGATGCAAGCCCTCCGAATATGCCAGAAACAGCATGAAAACCAGCACTATTCAACATGGTTGACATCCGTTTCAACATAATTGCAGCTATATTTATGTGTATGCACACTAAATTTGCAGCAGTCAAAAACCACAAAAAATCATAAACATGAACAACATCGGAAAACTTTTCACCGCCATGCTGTGCACCATGCTCGCCGGAGGCATCTACGCCCAGGACGTACAGCAGACACAGCGCGGAGCATCCTTCCAGTCGCAGGGACTCGATGTCAATGTCGAATTCCTCTCGCCTGAAATCGTAAGAGTAGTGAAAGCACCTACCGGCAAGGACTACACAAAGAACAGCCTTGTGGTCATCATGAAACCTGAAGACACAAAGCTCCAGTTCAAGAAGAACGGCAGCCGTGCAACAGTATCGTCAGATAAGGTCACAGTAGACATCAACGCCGAAACCGGAGGTCTGCACTTCAGCGACGCATCCGGAAAGGAAATGATTGTCGACAAGGACTACGGCACACAGTTCACTCCGTTCAACGATGCCGGCACACCGTCGTTCAGCGTCCGCCAGGCATTCCTGCTCGACAAGGACGAAGTCATCTACGGTCTCGGCCAGCAGCAGACAGGCAAGGTGAACCAGCGCGGACAGAAGCTCTTCCTGCGCAACCAGAACATGAGCATCTGCATACCGTTCATTCATTCCGTAAAGGGATATGCCCTCTATTGGGACAACTACTCGCCGACAACATTCCTCGACAATCCTCAGGAAATGTCGTTCGACTCTGAAGTGGGCGACTGCGCCGACTATTACTTTATCTACGGAGGCAATGCCGACGGTGTCATCTCCAACGTGCGCCGTCTCACCGGCCAGGCACCCCTCTACCCTCTTTGGACACTCGGCTTCTGGCAGTGCCGCGAGCGCTACAAGAGTCCTGACGAGCTCTGCGAGGTTGTCGACCGCTACCGCGAACTCCGCGTACCTCTCGATGGTATCATCCAGGATTGGCAGTACTGGGGATGCGACTCAAACTGGAACTCAATGAAATTTCAGAACCCGCGCTACATCAACAAGCTCGGCGACCCTGAATACATGAAATACTTGCCTAACGGCGAGGACAAGAATGCCGTGCAGAAAACTCCACGCATCAAGAGTCCTAAAGAAATGGTCGACTATGTACACAAGCAGAATGCCCACATCATGATTTCCGTATGGGCATCCTTCGGTCCTTGGACAGAGATGTACCACCGCATGGACAGCCTCAAGGCCCTGCTCAACTTCGAGACATGGCCTCGCAATGCAGGTGTGAAACCTTACGACCCGTTCAACCCTGAAGCACGCCGCATCTACTGGGCAGAAATGAAGCGCAACATCTTCGATCTAGGCATGGATGCATGGTGGCTCGATTCTACCGAACCTGACCACTTCGACATCAAGGATTCCGATTTCGACACACCTACATACCTCGGATCCTTCAGACGCGTCCACAACGCCTTCCCTCTCATCACCAACAAAGGTGTATATGAGAACCAGCGTGCCACAACATCCGACAAGCGCGTATTCCTTCTCACTCGCTCTTCGTTCCTCGGCCAGCAGCGCTACGCTTCCCACTCATGGAGCGGCGACGTAGTATCCGAATGGAGCGTCATGCGCAAGCAGATTGCCGCCGGCATCAACTACAGCCTCTGCGGTATACCTTACTGGAACACCGACCTCGGCGGATTCTTCGCATGGAAATACAACAACACTGTAAACAACCCTGCCTACCACGAACTACACGTGCGCTGGTATCAGTGGGGAGTATTCCAGCCTATCATGCGCTCGCACAACTCAAGCCCTGTAGCAGTCGAAATATATCAGTTCGGAAAGAAGGGCGACTGGGCATACGATGCTCTCGAGCGTGCCACACGCCTGCGCTACCGCCTCCTTCCATACATCTACAGCACAACATGGGAGGTAACAAGCAAGGCCGGCACAATCCTCCGTCCGCTCATGATGGACTTTGCCGACGACAAGAAGGTTCTCGACATGGGCAACGAATACATGTTCGGACGCAGTTTCCTCGTACGCCCTGTCACAGATTCACTCTACACATGGCAGGACAAGAACCGAAACGGCCACGTGAAAGACATCAACAAGATTGCTTCGACAGAGGTTTACCTGCCTAAAGGCGCAACATGGATTGATTTCTGGACAGGCAAGTCATACAACGGCGGACAAACCCTCATGCGCGAAGTACCAATCGACATCATGCCTATATACCTCCGCGCAGGTTCAATCATTCCTTGGGGACCTGACGTGCAGTACTCTACAGAAAAGAAGTGGGACAACCTCACAATCCGCGTATACCCTGGAGCTGACGGCACATTCACCCTCTACGAAGATGAGTTCGACAACTTCAACTACGAAAAGGGCGCCTATACAACTATCGACTTCAAGTGGGACGATGCTTCACGCACACTCACCATCGGCGAACGCCATGGTAAATACAAGGGCATGCTGAAGAAGCGCAACTTCAACATCGTTGTCGTTTCTCCTGAAAACGGTGCCGGCGATGCCGAGTCGACCAAGTTCGACAAGACTGTGAAGTACAGCGGAAAGACCGTTACAGTAAAACTGTAAGACACACAAATACCCAACATGCACAGCACCAGCCGACGCACTTATCGGTGATACGATGCATGCAAAACAACCAAATTACTTGTTCAGGCATTCGGGAACACACACCCGAGTGCCTGATTTTTTTGTACATATCACCCTTGAAGACTTACATCCGAAACAAAAAATATATAACTTCACGATTGCAAAACAACCTCATGTCACGAAACACTTTACACTCGGCCGTTTCCAGCACTACCTAAAACAAGAAACAACGCATAAAAAAATGACTTATGAAAATAAAGATATGGTGCAACTCCACTGAAACCGTTCCTGCCGTATACATGCACTCCTTCACCGGCAACGGCGAAGACGTTTGGAAAGCATGCATAGAACTGCAGATGCATCCCTTCAACCTCGTGGTCATATACGATGCCGATTTTGACAGCCTCCTTACCCCATGGCCGGGCGAAGGAGTCAGAAAAGGCCAACCGCCGTTCGGAGGCAAAGCCGATGCGCATCTCAAAGCTGTCATCGACACCGTTATTCCACAAGCCGAATCACAGTTTCCTGCCCCGCCGGCATATTCAGCCATGGCCGGGTATTCGCTCGCAGGCCTATTCACACTTTGGAGCGCCTGGCATACAGACCGTTTCAGACGCCTCGCATGCGTATCGGGGTCGCTCTGGTATCCCGGATTCATAGCCTACATCAAGAGCCACCCCATGTTCTCCAAACCAGAATGCATCTACTTCTCCCTCGGCGACAAGGAAAGCAAGACCCGCCATCCTCTCATGAGCACTGTCGATGCCTGCACACGCGAAGCCGTCGGCACAATCACCTCGCTCGGCATACGCACCACATTCGAGAGCAACCCCGGCAACCATTTCACCTCCCCTGCTCTCCGCATGGCAAAAGCCATCAGATGGATGCTTGCCGACTAAAGATAGACCACATACATCATAATCAACGAAACATACATAAACGAAAATCGGGCGAAACGCAGGACCTTCATCCCGCAGTTTCGCCCGAAATCGTTATTATCTATTTTTTACTTTCCCCGACGACAATCATCCATATATGTAGTCGACGATTTTTCAAAATCAGCAAAAATCCATCATCTGCCTCCAGCAGGAAGATACTCCAGGAAGTAATCAACCATCGTTTTCCTCAGATGCATCGTCGTTCCTTCCCTCTCGCTTATCGAATGAGTACGCATAGGATAAGAAATCTGGTAGAACACCTTACCGTGCTTCACAAGCTCGTTCACCAGCATCTCACAACTCTGATAGTGCACATTGTCGTCGCCCGTGCCGTGAATCAAGAGCAGGTTGCCTTTGAGACCTTCAACGTAGTTTATAGGCGACCCCTTCTTGTATCCCTCCGGATTGTTCTGCGGAGTGTCCATGTAGCGCTCCTGATAGATGGTGTCGTAGAGCTTCTGGTCAGAAACGAAAGCAATAGCAATGCCCGTAGAGAAAACATCCGGATAGCGGAACATGCAGTTGAGCGTCTGGCTTCCTCCACCGCTCCATCCGGTGATGCCGATGCGCGTCTTGTCGATGAACGGATATCTGCGTGCCAGTTCCAGTATGCCCCGGGCCTGATCCTCCGAAGCAAATGTGCCAACCTCGCCGTATATGCACTTGCGCCATTCGCGTCCTCTCGGTGCCGCAGCACCGCGGTTCTCTATGCTCACGACGATATATCCGAGGTTTGCAAGATACTGATGCCAGAAGTCGCCTCCCTGCCATACGTCCTGCACCGTCGAACCTGCAGGTTCACCGTACACGTCGATGATGACCGGATACTTCTTCGCAGGGTCGAAGTTCACAGGCTTAATCATCCACGCATCAAGCTCCAGGTCGCCCGAAGCAGTCTTCACAAATTCCTTAGGGCTCAATCCCAGTGCCCTGTACTGCTCCTTTGCCTCTTCGTTGTCAGCAATGACGGAGAGAGTCTTATGTGCAGGCAACGAAACCATCTCTATGTAAGGAGGTGTCGCCGCGTTGCTGAACGTGTGCACTGCATACTTGCCGTCGGGCGAAACCTGATAACGGTGCTGTCCAGTCTCGTCGGCAGGGCTCAGTCGTCTTGCCTTGCCGTTGCCCATAAGTTCAGCAACATACAGATAGCGTTGTGTGGCATTGTCGGGCGAAGCAATGAAGTACACAAGACCTTTCGCCTTGTCCATGCCCGCAAGGTCAATCAGGTCGTAGTCGCCCTTCGTAATAGGTTTCATCTCCTTGCCGTTGCGGCTCACCCTGTATAGGTGGCGCCATCCGTCGCGCTCGCTCATCCATGTGAAGTAGCGGTTGCCCTTGAGCCATGTCACGTTGTCGTTCGTCTCCACCCAAGCCGAGTCCTTCTCAGTCAGGATGTTGCGAGGAGCACCGCCGCCAATCTTTGCAATCCACACCTTGTTGGTGTTCTGCTGACGGTTCATCTGCTGTATGAACAGCTCGTCGCTCTCCGGTATGAAGTCCATGCGCATGATATAGTTCTGGCGCGCGTCGCCAGGTATGTCAATCCATGTTGTCTGTCCTCCGTCGGCCGACACGTATCCCACCTTGACGGCCGAGTTCGTCGTGCCCGCCTTCGGATAAGGGAAGTGCATGACCGTCGGGTAAATCGAATCAACATTGTTTATGATGTCAAACCATCCCGTACCCTCCGTGTCGCTCTGCCAGTAGGCAATGTAGCGGCTGTCGGGGCTCCAGCGGAAACCGTCGCGGCACGAGAACTCCTCCTCGTACACCCAGTCGAACGTACCGTTGACAATGGTACTGCTTCCGTCGGTCGTCAACTGCTTCACACCGCTTCCGTCGGTGCTCTCCACGTAGATGTTGTTTTCGCTCACGTATGCCACCTTCTTGCCGTCGGGCGAGAACTTTGCAAACATCAGGCTGCTCTCGGGCCTGTCCTTGCCCAGCTGTGCGAGCCTTCCTGTCTTCATGTCGAGCACCCAGTAGTCGCCCCTCGTGTCGTAGCGCCACACACGGCGGGTGTTGGTGTATATCAGCACCTTCGTACCGCTCTCGTCGAAGCTGAAGCTCCTCACTCTAAGCGTGTCGCACGTGCCGGGCTTCACAAGCATCGACGCTGGAATCAGCACACTGCCCTTAGTATTGCCGGGCTTATATGCCACGATGTCGTAACCGCCTTTCGCACTCTTCTCCATGCGAGTGTATTGTCCTCCCTCGGGAAGCCAGTTCACCGAACTGCCGCCCTTCACATTGACGAGTCCGCCGTACACCACTTCCTCCAGTGTAGGCACATGCTGCGCCCACGCCTGCATGCAAGCAAGGCATAGAACAGCTGCAACGATTTTTCTTCTACTCATCATATATATAAACAATCGTGTTATTACGTTTTGTGTTACAATCTTTTTATCTATCTCTCTATTTTTATACAGCCGGCACTGGCGCGCCGAAGTGCAGATGTCACTTTGCGCCCCTGCTCTTTGCAAAATACTGGTTGTACACGATGCCGAGCACAATCATCACCAATCCCACGTAGGTCGTTACGACAATCCTCTCGCCGAGAACCACCGAAATGAAGAACAGCGACATGAACGGCGACAGGTAGCACAGCTGGTTTATCAGCGCCGGGTTAGACGTCTTGCGCATGGCCAAACCGAAGAAGATAAACGGTATGCCCATCTCGAACGCACCCACGTACATGCCCGACAGCACGCCAGGCACAGTGTTGAGGTCAACGCCCACGCAAAGCGCACCTATGGTGAGATATACAGCACCGAAGAGGAACGTGGCAAACAGCCCCACACTCGCATCAGTCCTGTTGCGCTTCAGGTTGTTCACCATCCAGTAAGAAGCCCACAGCACCGCACTCAGCGCCGCCAGCAAAAGTCCGGTCACGTTCAGGTTCATGCCTCCGGCACCGCCACCGCCGAACGAGATGATTGCCACACCCGCAAGCGAGAGCACCATACCGATGTATTTTTTCTTAGGAATAGGCTGACCGGCAAAAATGGCCAGCATCACCAGCAGAACTATCGGCCACGCATAGTTGATGGGCTGAGCCACCTGCGCAGGCAGGAGATTGTATGCCTTGAAAAGCACCAGATAGTAAGCCACCGGATTGAGCAATCCCACCAGTGCGAAATATCCCCACTGCTTCAGCGACATGTGAGCCACAAGCCCCCATTTCTTCTGAAACGTCAGCAGGACGGCAAAAATCACCAGCGACGTGAGGCACGCCACAAACAGCATCTCGAAATGCGTCAGATACGACAATGCCACCTTGAACGCAGTTGCCACCGTCGACCAGCTCAGCACGGCCAGCGACGCATACACTACAGCTTTGTTGTCAGTCGTCATCTCAGCGCCTCCACCTCTTCAGTTGTCAACGGAATCTTTTTGCCGAGCCTGCGCGCACCGTCGGCCGTAATCAGGTAGTCCTCCTCGTTGCGCAATCCCGTGAAGTCTTTGTACTCCTCCAGCTTGCTGTAGTTGAGGAAGTCCGTGAAGCGTCCCTCCGACCTCCACAGGTCGATAAGCTCAGGAATGAAATATATGCCCGGCTCGATGGTCAACACAAATCCAGGTTCGAGCGGACGAGCCAGACGGAGCGACTTGCGTCCGAACTGCGTGCTCTTGGCCCTGCCGTCATATCCTACCCATACCTCGCCGAGGTTCTCCATGTCGTGCACGTCGAGCCCCATCATGTGGCCGAGACCGCACGGGAAGAACATTGCGTGGGCACCGGCCTTCACCGCATCCTCCGCATTGCCCTTCATCAGGCCCAGGTCCTTCATGCCCTCGCAGATGACCTTGCACGAGAGGTCGTACACCTGTTCGAACGGCACGCCCGGCTTGAGAGCCTCCACGGCAGCCGTGTGAGCGGCAACCTGAACATCATAGACATCCTTCTGCCTGCGCGAGAACGTTTTGCCCGCACAAACCGTCGACGACATGTCGCCCGCATATCCCATAGGCGTCTCCGCACCCGCATCGAGCAGAAGCATGTCGCCCTCCTTGACAGTGTGGTCGTAGCTGTGGTTGTGAAGCGTCTGTCCGCACACCGTCGCTATCGTAGGGAAAGAAAGCATGCATCCGTTTCTGCGAGCCACAGCCTCAACGGCCGCAGCCACCTCATACTCCTTCATGCCCGGACGCACCATCCTGTACGCCTCGATGTGCATGTCGGCAGTCACGTTACACGCACGCTCAATCTCCGCAATCTCCTCATCGCTCTTATATATACGCATGCCCACGACAGCCCTTATGAAAGCTTCTGACGGCTCGAGGCTGTCGCCGCCGGAGATGGCCGAAAGCTTCAGCTCATGCTCCGCACGGTAAGGAGGAAGCACATGCACGCGCTCGCCCTTGGAAACGGCACGGCGAACATAGTCGACAAACTCGGAAGCAGGGCGCGTCTCACCGACACCCACCATCTGGGCCTTTTCCTTCAAAGTAGGCTGAGTGCCCATCCACACGATGTCGTCGATGGTCAGCTCGTCGCCGAAGATAATCTCACGGTCCTCGTCGATGTCGATTACAGCAGAAAGACCGGCAAACGACAAACCGAAATAATACAAGAACGTTGAATCCTGACGAAACGAATAAGTGTTGTCCTTGTAGTTCATTCCGCACTCATCGTTGCCGAAAAACACGAGCAAGCCCGAACCCACGGCCGATTTCAGTCTTGAACGGCGCTCAACATAAGTTCCTTTTCCAAACATAGGCAAAATTTATTTTCTGGTTATACATATATATGTAAGTACGCGCACATATAATCATATCAATGTACATACACATTTAATTACTGCAAAACTATGAAGAAATTTTCAAAAAAGTTCACTCATGCAATGGCTTTCACCCCCCAACGGCCAATAAAATCTAAAAGCATACCACCAAGCACCAGCTATAATCACAGTAAACAACCGTCATCAGTAATGTATAAGCACAAATGCAGGAGCTTGCAAACACGAGCGCGAGCGCCCAGAAACATTGCCGCTGGCGCTCGGAAATATCATTACGGGCGCTCAGAAATATTACTGCAGGCGCTCACGGCAATAAAAAGAACACCTGCATTAAAGACATGCCACAGTGCACATACGCAAAAATTAGTGTATAACGGCATTTCGGTGAAAATGTCAAACAATGCTTTGATAAAATCTGTCCGTATGCCGGTGAAAAAGCGCACGGCGGTGAGTTTTTAGGTGCCTGCGGCTTGAAAACTCGTTGATTAGCATTATTTTTGCAGTTAAAATGACGGAAACTATCAAAAAAGAATAAAGATATATGGCCGAATCGAATTTTGTTGACTATGTGAAAATATATTGCCGTTCGGGACGTGGCGGCAGGGGCTCTACGCACATGCACAGGGCAAAGTATATGCCGAAAGGCGGTCCTGACGGCGGAAACGGAGGACGCGGAGGACACGTAATCCTGCGCGGCAACCGCAACTACTGGACATTGCTTCACCTGAAGTATGACAGACATATACATGCCGAGCACGGTGAGAACGGTTCGAAGAACAAGAGTACGGGCAAGCAGGGTGCCGACAAATACATCGAGGTGCCATGCGGAACTGTTGTGTACAACGCTGAGACTGGCGAATATATCTGCGACGTGACCGAGGACGGTCAGGAAGTGATTCTGCTGAGAGGCGGACGCGGAGGATTGGGCAACTTCAATTTCTGCACGCCTACGAATCAGGCTCCCCGCTATGCTCAGCCGGGCGAACCGATGCAGGAGCTGACGGTGATTCTTGAGCTGAAATTGCTGGCCGACGTGGGTCTCGTTGGATTCCCTAACGCAGGAAAATCGACTCTCGTTTCGGCTCTCTCGTCGGCAAAACCTAAGATTGCAAACTATCCGTTCACTACGCTCGAACCGAGCCTCGGCATCGTGGCGTACAGGGGCGGACGCTCATTCGTGATGGCCGACATACCGGGCATCATCGAGGGTGCGAGCCAGGGCAAGGGCCTGGGATTGAGATTCCTGCGACACATCGAGCGCAACTCTCTCCTGCTCTTCATGGTGCCTGGCGACACGGACGACATAAAGAAAGAATATGAGATTCTGCTGAACGAGCTCGCTACGTTCAACCCCGAACTGCTCGACAAGCAAAGGGTACTGGCCGTAACGAAGTGCGACCTGCTCGACGAGGAGCTCATCGGCATGCTCAAGGAAACACTGCCTGAAGGCATACCAACGGTGTTCATCTCGGCCGTAACGGGCATGGGACTCGACGAGCTGAAGGATGTGCTCTGGAAGGAACTGAACAGCGAGAGCAACAAGCTTGCGGCCATCAGCAACAGCGAGCGCATCGTCCACCAGTCGAAGGACTTCAGCTTCCTGAAGAAGGAGATGGAGGACGAAGGCGAGGACGAGGACTTCGAATACGTGGATGCCGAGGATGTGGAGGACCTGGAAGACTTCGAATACGACGAAGAGGACTGGGACGACGAGTATGACGGCGAGGACGAAGAGGAGAAGAAGAAATGACGGAAATGAAGCATCCGGTCTTGCTTGAATACGACATGGGCGACGGAGTACGCGCCTTCAGCACCACACGCAAGGGCGGTTGCGGAAAAGGGGCGTACGGAGAATTCAATGCCAACATATTCTGCGGCGACAGCAAGGAGAATGTCGAGACTAACAGGAAGTATCTGTGTTCAGAACTCGGCATCGACACAGAAAACCTCATCATTCCGCATCAGGTTCACGGCACTGTGTGTGCCGACATCGACGATGGATTCATGCGCCTCGGCGAGGACGAAAGGGCAGAAACATTGGAGGGAGTCGACGCCATGCTGACGTGCGAAAAGGGCGTGTGCATAGGTGTGTCGACAGCCGACTGCATTCCTATCCTGCTCTACGACAGGAAGAAAGGTGTGGCGGGAGCAGTGCACGCAGGATGGCGCGGCACGGCTCGGCGCATTGCCGAAAAGGCGGTGGGCAAGATGAAGGATGAGTTCGGAAGCCGAGCTGAGGACATACGCGCAGTTGTAGGTCCAGGCATATCGCTTGACAGCTTCGAGGTTGGCGACGAGGTGTACGAGGAATTCGGCCGCGAGGGTTTCCCGATGGAGGAGATTGCACGGCGATACGGCGAGAAGTGGCACATCGACCTGTGGAAGGCCAACACACTTCAGCTGGAGGGCGAAGGCGTGAAGAGCGGAAACATAGAGGTGGCAGGTATATGCACGTACAAGAACTATGACCGTTTCTTTTCGGCAAGAAGGCTTTCGATAAACTCGGGCAGAATACTTACGGGCATAATGATGAACTGAGGCAAAGCACCCAGATGCACACCTCTGCGGTAAAGACAAAAACAAACAAGAAAATCATATAAGCGACAGGTCGTCGCCTGCATCAGACTTTTCAGAATGATGCAGGCGACGATTTTCTTTTCTGCTGAAGAGCCGTGACGGCATCGGGCGCATATATGCGGACCTGGTCAACCACGACGCCTTCATCTACAGCCTTGATGGTAAGGCGGTGACGGTGGCCGGCGGCTTCAAGGGGAAGAATGAAACGTCGGACAGCATGGTTGTAGAGGACATTCATTTTCCACTCCTCGGTGCGTCCGAAGGTGGCGTAGTCGACCACATGTTCCTTGCCTCCGTCGACCGAAACCGAGATGCGGAGGTTGCGTCCGTCGACAGGATGTACGGGCAGAAGGCAAAGTTCGACAAGCACCGACGTGTCGGCCTCAGTCTTGAAGTCGAAGTGCAAGGCATTGCCCGGAGCCACAGATGCGGCCTTCTCTTCATATCCCAATCCTTCGCAAGGGGTGAAACTGCCGGTGGCGCATTCGGTGCCGTTCCATTCGTATGCAGGTGCAGGGAAGACAGGCATAGGCTCGTCGGAGAGGGTTCTCTCGACCTTGTTGAAGACTGGCAGGCGCCGAGGTCGGCAATCCATGATGCCGTTCCACTTTCCACCGTTAGCAAATCCGCGGTTGTATGTTTCTGTCAGCGCAACGATGCTGTCGTATGCGGCATCGCTCTTTTCCCACTCAGACTTCCCGTGGCGGGCAAGCTGGGCGTGGAGAAGCTTGAAGTTCATCTGTGCGGATGCCTGCACTGGATATTTCACGAGCTGGAAATATTTGTCCATGTCGGCAGCAGGCACGCTGCGCCCAATATTCTCGACCTTGTCGGAGATGCGCGCATAGCTCTTCATGCGTTCGAGTATCTCCTCTTCGCTGAACGGAAGATCGGAGATGCGAGAGTACTTGGGGTCGCGCTCTTCGGTGCGCGTGTTGCCCATGTACTCGGGCTTGTGGATGAAGGCAAGCCTGTAGTGCTCGGTCATGAGCGGGAGTATGTCGTCGGCAAGTGAACCGAACTCGCGGTCGAGGAAACCGGCAAAGTGCCTTTTCCATCCTGAGGCGCGCACGGCATCCATGTTCCACGCCATGTCCATGAAGAGCTCTATCTGATATTCGGCAGGCTTGATGTCGCCGACGTTGAGAATCCACATCTTCCTGATGCCCGAGTCGTAGGCACGGCTCATCTGGTTGTAGAGCAAAGCTGGGCTGAAGGTACCCAGCCAGAGGTAGTCGTGGGGACGTCCCCAGTAGGAAACGTGGTAGTAGATGCCGTTTCCGCCCGAGCGTGCACGTTCCTCGGGTGAAGGGAAATGGGTGATGTAGCCGTAGTTGTCGTCGCACCACATGAGTGTGACATCGTCAGGCACGTCGAGGCCCGACCTGTAGACATCGAGCACTTCCTTGTAGGGGATGAAGACCTGAGGCACAGAGGCGAGGTCGGGATTTACGTATTCGGCAATGAGACGGCGCTGGTCGGCAATGACCTGCGAGAGGACATGGCGCTGTTCGTCGACGGTTTTCGCCCCGTTCATCTTCCCGTCGTGCACACCGCGCATGCCGAGGGTATAGACAATCTCCTGCCCTGCCACCTCCTTGACACGCTCTTCCCAGAAACTGAGAACATTGCGGCTGTTGTTGACATAGTCGTAGTCGCCTCGTCCGCGCACACCCCACTCCACGGCAGTGCTTGAAGCCATGGGTTCGCAGTGGGAACCGCCGATGAAGATGCCGTAGCGCGACGCCACCTCGCGGTTGCCCTCGGTGAGGAAGAACGGCACGGAGCATTCGTGCATCGGAGGCCAGTAGTAGTTGGCGCGCAGGCGCAGAAGGAGTTCGAATATGCGTTCAGTGGTGCGCGGGCCCACGATGCCTCGCTTGTTGCCTGGTTCCATGGTAAGACTGCTCCACGGCATGAGTCCCCAGTCCTCATCGTTGATGAAAATGCCGCGGTATTCGACCGACGGATATTGGAATGTATAGAAATCGGACGCAAGGCTGAAGGACTCCTTCTTCTCGCTGTGCGAATCGGCCCACCACACCCACGGAGAAACGCCGATAAGGCGCGACACCTCCATGAGGCCGTAAGCAGTTCCGTACTGGTCGCTTCCGACAACGACGAGCTTGCCTTCATCGCCAACGGCAACGACAAACGCCTGCCTGCGCCCCTTGAGCGGAGAAACATCGACACCGCAGTAGTTGTCGGGCATGCCGGCGGTGAGTGTCGATGCAATGATGTCGGCGTCGGTGCCTGAGGTAATGGCGACATCGGACGAGAAGACGTCGCAGAGGTCGTTCTTGAGGATGGACATAGCTGTGTGAACCACCTGCCTGTCGGCACCGGTGGAGGAAATTGTGATGGCCTCATTTGCACGAAGACAGAAAGATGCATGCTCATTGGCCAACAAAGTGCAACAGCAGCAAAAGCATATGCACAACAATACAGACCTAAACACGAATGAAATTCTTGATATCTTTATACTAAACATAAACTTTTCGGAAATAAATGTATTTTTCATGGTCAGACATAAACTCCGGCTGAGTGGAAGCAACTGATGCCGTGCCGGAAAACATGTTGCTGAAAGTGCCGCAAGTTATAAAAAGAAAATGAAATATTGAACTTTAAGCCGAAGTTTACAATCAGAAAATAAATATTGCACCAACAGCAGGCACATCGCGGTAAACATCAATTCTTTAACACCTATATATATAAAATCCGCCAAAATCATTATATTTGCAGATAGTGAATAAAAATATATACACTAAAGATATGAAAGAACTTGCATTAAAGTACGGTTGCAACCCAAACCAGAAACCTTCACGCATATACATGGAGGAGGGAGAACTGCCTATCGAGGTACTCAACGGACGTCCGGGATACATCAATTTCCTCGACGCACTCAACAGCTGGCAGTTGGTTAAAGAACTGAAAGCCGCTACCGGCATGCCGGCCGCCGCTTCATTCAAGCACGTGAGCCCTGCAGGCGCCGCAATAGGCATACCTATGAGCGACACGCTGAAGAAGATATACTTCGTTGACGACGTGAAGATTCCTCTCACACCGATAGCAACTGCATACGCAAGAGCAAGAGGTGCCGACAGAATGTCTTCCTACGGCGACTTCATCGCTCTGAGCGACACCTGCGACGAAGCTACTGCAACCCTCATCAAACGCGAGGTTTCAGACGGTGTGATTGCACCCGACTATACTCCTGAGGCTCTCCAGCTCCTGAAGGAGAAACGCAAAGGCACTTACAACGTCATAAAGATTGACCCTAACTATGTTCCTGCTCCGATTGAGCACAAGCAGGTGTTCGGCATCACTTTCGAGCAGGGACGCAACGAGGTTGACCTTTCTTCCGACTCGCTCTTCGACAACATACCTACAAAGAACAAGAATTTCCCTGAAGAGGCCAAGCGCGACCTCAAGATTGCTCTCATCACTCTGAAATACACACAGAGCAACTCCGTATGCTACGTAAAGGACGGACAGGCAATCGGTATCGGTGCCGGTCAGCAGAGCCGTATTCACTGCACACGCCTCGCAGGCAACAAGGCCGACATCTGGTGGCTGAGACAGAATCCGAAGGTTATGAACCTGCCGTTCAAACCAGGCATCAGACGTGCCGACAGAGACAACACCATCGACGTATACATCAGCGAAGACCATGACGACGTTCTGCGCGACGGCACATGGGAAATGTTCTTCACCGAGAAGCCAGAGGTTCTCACAATGGAAGAGAAGAAAGCTTGGATAGCACAGAACAAGGGTGTATGTCTCGGAAGCGATGCATTCTTCCCATTCGGCGACAACATCGAAAGAGCTCACAAGAGCGGTGTTGAATACATTGCCCAGGCAGGAGGCTCCGTTCGCGACGACAATGTCATCGATACTTGCGACAAGTACGGCATCGCCATGGCGTTCACAGGAATCAGATTGTTCCACCATTGATGTACACGGAGAAGGCTGACGCCTGATTTTTTCAGTATAAACAAAAAAACATCAGACAGATGGCTACAGACGACGAAATAACCTATGCCATAATGAACGGCATAAACTTCGGAGGCGCAAAGAAAAGCAGAAACGACAACTCCGACAAGTTGAGGACCAAGGCCAAAAAGAAAGGCTATCAGACAGGTGCTCACGGTTCGGGTGCCGCTAAGCACAAGGAGGAAATTCGCCAAAGAAGAAAAAACAGACCTACGCAGAGAAAAGGCAGATAAGAGAAATCCGTCTGCTTCAACACCTCTGACAATCAAAACCGGCGGACACGCACAGGCGCACGCTGCAGACACTGCAGTGCAATCGGCGTGTCCGCCTTTTTGTGTTTTGATAGATGGGTATGAGGCATAAACCCATTACCCATCACAATATATATACCAATACATATATATAAATATGTGCAAATGCCCACATGTCAAGGCATCATCCCCACTCATACAGCCGATACGATACACTAATCCAACGACCACGGCAACTTCCAAAAAACAGCAAAAGTCGGAATATTGCACCTTAAAGAAAGCATATTCAGCAAAAGAAAGTGCCTGACGTTTGCTTTTGACATCATTATCATGTATATTTGCGCGAGATTTGTGCATGAAGAGCATGTGCAATATCACAGCAACAAACATTCAGGGGCTGACTGGATTTGACAGCAGGATGAAGTTGTATGTAAGCATGCAGAGCGTCGGTGATTTGCTCTATAATATCAGTCATCAAACAATTATCTGGCGAAAACAATTACGCTCTCGCTGCTTAATCGAAGTACAGTAGATTAGCATTATTTCCCTGCCAGGCGGGGAAACGAGACATCGCCCTGAAAGCTACACGTCCCGAAGCGTTCAGAACGGCGGTGCGGCAAAATCGGGAATAGTCGGCGGCGGCCTCGCGCCGCAGATGAAGCTTTAGAGGATAAGGTCGCGGTGGGTGGTCCAGGTCTTGCCGAGGCACGAAAACCGAAGTCTGGAATAAGCATGTAGAAAGCATAGGGCTTCCTTGTTTGGACGAGGGTTCAATCCCCTCCAGCTCCACCCTTAAGAGCCATGCAGGACATATTTATCCCGCATAAAGAGAAATGAGGTCGTGTCACGGTTTGAAGGGACATGACCTCTTTTGCTTTTTATATGTGCAGTGAAAAACGCACTCGTTTCTGTTTCATGAAAAACTTGCAGGAAAAAATGAAATTCGACAATTCAAAAGTGAGAAGGCAGGACAGATTGCTCGACGAAGCCGAAGCCGCGGAGCTTCTGAGAAAAGGTGAATACGGCATTATGTCAATGACCGGCAAGGACTCCGAACCCTACGGCATCCCAGTGAACTTCGCTTGGGACGGCGCATGCAGCATATACATACATTGTGCGCCCGAAGGCCGTAAACTTGAATGTCTTAGGAATGACCCCCGTGCATCGTTCTGCATCGTCGGGCACACAAACGTGGTTTCATCAAAATTCACGACCGGCTATGAAAGCATCGTCCTGAAGTGTACGGCATCGACACATCTGGAGGCAGAGGAAAGAATGCATGCCCTCAAGCTTATTCTTGAGAAATACTCGCCCGAGGACATGGCCGTAGGACTTAAATATGCTGAAAAATCGTTTGCGAGGACAGAAATAATCCGTCTTGACATAACAAGCTGGAGCGGAAAATGCAAGAGGGTGAAATGACACCGGAAACAAATTTCAAAAAACTAAAAAAAATTATAGAGATGAAAGAAGAAGAAATTGAGAAAAGCGGCGGTTTGCCCGAGAACGCATTCCGTCCGCTCAAGCCGGGCGAGACATACAACCCGCTCATGTCGCCCGACAAGGTTTATCGTGAGGTGACCCCGTGGTCAGTCATCTGGGGTGTTATAATGGCAGTGATATTCTCCGCCGCGTCTGCCTACCTCGGCCTCAAGGTCGGTCAGGTGTTCGAGGCCGCCATACCTATCGCCATCATTGCCGTAGGCTTGTCGAGCGCCACCAAGCGCAAGGGAGCACTCGGCGAAAACGTGATGATACAGTCAATCGGAGCATGCTCGGGCGTCATCGTTGCCGGAGCCATATTCACCCTCCCCGCCCTCTACATCCTTCAGGAGAAATATCCGGAGATGACGGTGAGCTTCGGTCAGATGTTCATCAGTTCACTGCTCGGAGGCATACTCGGAATCCTCTTCCTCATACCTTTCCGCAAATACTTCGTCAAGAGCAAGCACGGCGAATACCCTTTCCCTGAAGCAACAGCCAGCACCCAGGTGCTCATCTCCGGCGAAAAGGGAGGCGATCAGGCAAAACCTCTCCTCATGGCAGGTCTTGTCGGCGGTCTCTACGACTTCATCGTCGGCACATTCGGATGGTGGAACGAGAACTTCACAAGCCGCGTATGCGGATGGGGCGAAATGATAGCCGACAAGTTCAAGCTCGTGTTCAAAATCAATACAGGAGCCGCCGTTCTCGGCCTCGGATACATCGTAGGCTTGAAGTATGCGGCCATAATCTGCGCAGGTTCCGTTGCCGTATGGTTCATCATCGTCCCCGGCTTCTCGATGATATGGGGCGACGAAGTTCTGAACACATGGAATCCAGCCATCACCACAGCCGTGAAGGACATGTCGCCAGAAATGATTTTCAATGAGTATGCCAAGAGCATCGGCATCGGCGGCATCGCCATGGCAGGCGTCATCGGCATCGTCCGTTCGTGGGGCATAATAAAGAGTGCCGTAGGCCTTGCAGCCAAGGAGATGGGCGGAAAGAAGTCAGAAGAGAAGGTTGAACGCACACAGAGAGACATACCGATGAAAATCATTGCCTTCGGTTCCATCTTCACAATACTTCTGATTGCACTGTTCTTCTACTTCGACGTGATGCACGGAAACATCCTCCACACCGTTGTAGCCATCCTCCTCGTTGCCGTAATCTCCTTCCTCTTCACCACCGTTGCCGCCAACGCCATAGCCATCGTGGGCACCAACCCGGTTTCGGGAATGACGTTGATGACCCTCATCCTCGCTTCGGTCATCATGGTGGCAGTAGGATTGAGCGGAACCACCGGCATGGTCATATCCTTCCTCATGGGAAGCGTTGTCTGCACAGCCCTCTCCATGGCAGGCGGATTCATCACCGACCTCAAGATTGGCTACTGGCTTGGAAGCACACCGCGGAAGCAGGAGAGCTGGAAGTTCCTCGGCACCCTCGTCTCTGCAGCGACAGTAGGCGGAGTGATAATGGTGCTCAACGACCTCTACGGATTCACCAGCGGACAGCTCGCCGCACCTCAGGCAAACGCCATGGCCGCCGTCATCGACCCGCTGATGAACGGAGTTGAAGCTCCGTGGATACTCTACGGTGCAGGTGCACTGCTCGCCCTCATTCTCACCTTCTGCAAGGTTCCTGCCCTGGCCTTCGCCCTCGGCATGTTCATACCTCTCAACCTCAACCTGCCTCTCCTCGTCGGCGGCGCCATCAACTGGTACGTCACAACAAGAAGCAAGGACGAGGCAACCAACAACGCCAGAGGCGAAAAGGGCACACTCCTCGCATCCGGATTCATTGCCGGAGGTGCGCTGATGGGTGTTGTCAGCTCAATACTGAGATACTACGAAATCAACTTCATCAACGAAGAGTGGCTTGCCGACCCTATGAGCGAAATCGTTTCAATCATAGCATACATCCTGCTCGTTGTCTTCCTCACAAAGGCAGCCATGAGCATCAAGAAGAAGGCATGAGAAAAAAGCCATAAACAAGCAAATCCGATATCGTGCGCATCCAGGCACCGCCGACATGCGCCGACACCCATAAAAAGAGGGGATACGTAACCACTACGTATCCCCTTGTTCAAATCTGCAAACGCTCCTGAAAACTATTATGAAACGTAAGTCCGAATGATACGGACGCTATTAAAACTGTGTGTATATATAACAATCTTATCGGGCATAAAGATTTACGGATACATGCCATTCCGGCGTTTCTTAACTTTATTTAATATTTCTCCGTTTCTTATCCGGCAAAAAAGGACGAACAGTGCCATAAAGCGCGCAATATTTACATAAATCATTCATTTCTTTTAATTGCAGTTTTATAGGTTTTACTTATTTTTGCACAGCAACGGGTGGTTTCACACACTCCTATACTACTATAACTGTTCACAACTCAAAAACAAAGGTAATTATGACAGACGCACTTATACCATTCGCATTCCTGTGCTTCACGTCCTTCTTCACTCTGACAAATCCGCTGGGCACAATGCCAGTATTCCTCACCATGACCAACGGGATGGACAACATGGAGAGAAAGCGCATCGTCAGACGCGCCACCATAATATCGTTCATCATACTCATGGTCTTCACGTTCTCCGGACAATTTCTCTTCAAGTTCTTCGGCATATCCACCAACGGTTTCCGCATAGCCGCAGGTTTCATAATTTTCAAGATAGGCTACGACATGCTTCAGGCGCGGTTCACCAGCACGAAGCTCAAGGACGAGGAAATCCGCGAATATGCCAACGACATCAGCATCACACCGCTCTCAATACCGATGCTCTGCGGCCCCGGCGCCATAGCAAACGGCATACTGCTCATGGACGATGCAAAATCGTGGGATCTGAAATTGACGCTTGTCATTGTCATTGCCGTCGTCTACATACTGACCTACCTGATTCTCAAGGAGTCGACACGCCTTGTGAAAATTATCGGCGAAACCGGAAACAACGTGATGATGCGCCTCATGGGACTCATACTGATGGTCATCGCCGTGGAGAGCTTCGTCGGAGGCATCAAACCCATACTCACCGAAATCATAAAGAACAGCATCGCGCAATGATGTCGCACCCCTCAGGCACACACGATGAAAATCTTCATACCCGAAGCACTATAACTTATCTATACATAATATGAAAAACAATACAAACTGGAAGGCGGCCCTGATGGCACTGTGCATGACAGCCGCCACAGCTTCTGCCCAGGCACCCCACCCCGAGCGCCACTACCTTTCGGGCACAGGCATCGACAACACCGCCACGTGGGACTTCTTCTGCTCAAAGGGACAGAACAGCGGAAAATGGAAAAAGATTGAAGTGCCGTGCAACTGGGAGCTCCAGGGCTACGGCAACTACACCTACGGACGATGGTACACCGTGCCCGACGAGAAGCCGAGCGACGAAGTCGGCACATACCGTCACAAGTTCAAGGCACCCCGTTCATGGAAAGGCCAGCGCATCAAGATTTACTTCGACGGCGTGATGACCGATGCCGTCGTGAAGATAAACGGCACACAGGCAGGCGAGATGCACCAGGGAGCATTCTACCGCTTCAGCTACGACATCACCGACCTCATAAACTTCGGAAAGAACAACACCCTCGAAGTCGAAGTGGCAAAACAGTCGGCCAACAAATCCATCAACGCCGCCGAGCGCATGGCCGACTGGTGGCTCTACGGAGGCATATTCCGCCCCGTGTGGATTGAAGTCGTACCCCCTACCAACATAAACCACTTCGTCATCGACGCACGCAAGGACGGCCTCATGACCGTCGCCCTCGAGATGGAAGGCGATGCAACCGGCTGCGAAGCATCCGTAACGCTCAAATCGCTCAAGACGGGCGAGAAAGTCATGACCGCCGACGGCCGCGACCGCCTGACGTTGAAAATCGCCGACGGCGGCCGCGACCAGACGCTCAGCGGAGAGTGGAAGGACATTAAGAACTGGGACACCGAAAATCCCAACCTCTACACCGCCGAAATCACCCTCCGCGACAAGGACGGAAAGACCGTGCAGACAAGACAGACGAGAGTGGGATTCCGCACCGTCGAGTTCTTCCCGCAGGACGGCATCTACCTCAACGGCACACGGCTTGTCGTGAAAGGCATCAACCGCCACTCCTTCTCTGTTGACGGCGGACGAACCACCTGCGCCGCCATGAGCCGTCAGGACGCCGAGCTCATCAAGCAGATGAACATGAACGCCGTGCGCTCCCACTATCCGCCCGACGAGCACTTCCTCGACATGTGCGACTCGCTCGGCCTCGTCTACCTCGACGAGCTTGCCGGATGGCAGAACTGCTACGACTCGCAGGTGGGCGCACGCCTCGCAGGCGAGATGGTGCGCCGCGACGTCAACCACCCGTCCATCATCATCTGGTGCAACGGCAATGAGGGAGGATGGAACTACTCCACCGACAGCCTCTTCGCCAAGCACGACCATCTGCAGAAGCGCCACGTCATACACCCGTGGGCCGATTTCGACGACCTCGACACCCACCACTACCCTGCCTACCTCACCGGAGTTGCACGCTTCACCAACGGCTACAAGGTCTTCATGCCAACCGAGTTCATGCACGCCATGTACGACCAGGGCGGCGGAGCCGGCTTGAGAGACTTCTGGGACCGCTGGCTGACCAATCCCCTCTTTGCCGGAGGCTTCGTGTGGGTGTTCTGCGACGAGGCGCCCAAGCGCACCGACAAGAACAACGTGCTCGATTCCGACAAATCCAACGCACCCGACGGAGTCGTAGGACCGCGCCGCGAGAAAGAAGGCAGTTTCTACGCCATAAGAGAACAGTGGTCGCCGATACAGCTGAAGCCGTTCTTCATCACCGACCACTTCGACGGCTCCTTCAAGGTGACGAACGAATACACCTACACCTCCCTCAGCGCCTGCACGATGACCTACCGCGTGCTCTCGCTCGGCACACCGATGCAGAACGGCGGCCAAGCGTCTGAAATAGCCAGGGGCGCAGTAGCACTGCCCGACATCGCACCGGGCGAAACAGGCACCGCACGCTTCACCCTGCCCGAGAATTTCCGCGAAGGCGACGTGCTCGTGCTCGAAGCATTCGACAAGGAAGGCAAGAGCATCTGCACATGGAGCCGGACAATAAGGTTTGCCCGACAATACTTCGACCGCAAGATGGCGCAGACACCTGCCACACTCGAACTTGCCGAAAAGGCCACGGCATCCAACACCGACGGCACCGTCACGCTCAAGAGCGGAAAAGTCAGCGTCGACTTCAATGCAAATACCGGAATGATAAAGACCGTGCGCAGCGCCGGCACCGAAATACCGTTCAACAACGGCCCTGTGGCCGTCGGCATGAAGATGCGCTGCGAGCCGTCGCTCAGCTACGTGCAGAACACCCCCGAGGGCGCCGTCTTCTGCGCCAAGTACAAAGGTGCCACCGACTCCATCGTGTGGCGTCTCACCGACAAGGGCCTGCTCTACATGGACGCCGTGCTCCTCAACAGAGCCTCCGGCGGAGGCGGATTCGACGATGCCTTCATGGACACCAAGGTCTACAACCTCGGCCTCACCTTCTCCTATCCCGAAACCGCATGCAAGGGCATGAAGTGGATGGGACGCGGCCCTTACCGCGTATGGAAGAACCGCATTGCCGGCACCAACTACAACATCTGGCACAAGGATTACAACAACACCATAACCGGCGAGAGCTACGACAACCTCATATACCCTGAGTTCAAGGGCTACCACGCCAACATGTACTGGGCAACCATCGAGAGCGACACCGCGCCGTTCACCGTCTACTCCCGCTGCGACGGAATCTTCTACCGCATCTTCACCCCTCAGGAACCCGAAGGACGCGCAAGAGGCCGACGCACCATGCCGGCCTTCCCCGAAGGCGACATATCCTTCCTGCTCGACATCCCTGCCATACAGTCGTTCAAGCCGATTGAACAGCAGGGCCCGAACAGCCAGCCGGGCAACATACGCATCAAGTCGGGCGACGAAGGACTGAGAATCAACCTCATGTTCGATTTCAGAAAGTAAAGCCCGCAGAACATACACATGCACCCTTCACGATTGGAGAGGACGGGAACGGCATCACGCCGCCGCCCTCTCCAATCTGCATTTTCCCCCGACCATACACACATATACATATACACACACTCCCCCGCACACGGAGAGAAAAACAGACAACAGACATGAAAATCATCGTAGCAATGGATTCCTACAAGGGATGCCTCACCTCCGACGAAGCCGGGCGCGCCGTCGCCCACGCCCTCGAAGCCGTCTGCCCCTATGCCGAAATCATCTGCCTGCCCGTCTCCGACGGAGGCGAAGGCCTGGCACAGTCACTGCTTCGCGCCGTCGGCGGACGCGAAGAGACAGCCCTCGTCCACGACCCCCTGATGCGTCAGATCACGGCCGCCTACACCGTCCTCCCCGACGGCGCCGCCGTCATCGACATGGCGTCGGCATGCGGATTGCCCCTCCTGCGGGAGCATGAGCGCAATCCCCTCCGCACCACCACATACGGGTTCGGCGAACTGCTGCGCGACGCCCTCCGCAAAGGCTGCCGCACCGTCATGGCAGGGCTCGGCGGAAGCGCCACTAACGACTGCGGAACGGGCATGATGCAGGCCCTCGGCGCCCGATTCTTCGACAGCGGCGGACACGAAATACCCCTCATGTGCGGAGCCTCGCTGAACAGCGTCGAGCGCATCGACACCTCAGGCATGCACGCCCTCACCGACGGCACCGCGTTCACCGCCGCATGCGATGTCGACACACCCCTGCTGGGACCCCGCGGAGCCGCCATGACCTTCGCACCCCAAAAGGGAGCAACAGCAGCCGACCTCCTCACCCTCGAAAACGGCATGACCCGCATTGCCGGAATACTCGGGAAACACACCTCCCGCACCGGCTTTGCCGACAAGGCAGGAAGCGGAGCCGCCGGAGGACTCGGCGCAGCCCTCTGCGCCATGCTCGGTGCCGAGCTCAAACGCGGAGCAGAGATTGTGCTCGACGCGGTGCACTTCAACGAGCTCGCCGAGAAGGCCGACATGGTCATCACCGGCGAGGGCCACTCCGATCTCCAGACGCTCATGGGCAAACTGCCGTACACCATCATGAAGCGAGCCGAAAAGCACGCCCTGCCCGCAATGCTGATTTCGGGAGCAGTGGACAACCCCAAAGCCCTCCTCGATGCAGGATTCACCGCCGTCAGAGCCGTCACACCGACTGGGCAAACGCTCGAAGAGGCCATGAAACCAGACACGGCACGGATGAATATCAAAAAAACGGTAATAGAGTTGTACGCCCTATCTTCCCTTGTAGAGAATAATGGCTTAAAAGAAAAAAACAAATAGAGTACCCCGCAAATATACATTTTCACTTAGCCGGCACAATAAGTGAAAATGACTCATAGCCTATACGTCAGGAAAACATATTCGGAAACGTGTCCAGCCGTCGGCACCAGTCTTAAGAGAAAACCGGCATCCGTGTCTGCTCAACACCTCACGCACTACCATCAGTCCTATACCCTGTCCGGCAGGTTTTGTGGAAAAGAAAGGAGTGAACAGGCGGTCCTCGTCCTCACGTGCTATGCCACGTCCATTGTCGGCAATCTCCACCCATGCAGGAGCCGAACCGGTGCGAATCTCGATATCGCCGTCGTTGCCGATGCTCTCCGCAGCATTCTTGACAATGTTCACCAGTACCTGTTCGAAAAGCGTCGTGTCCAACTGTACCTGCGGATTGCCGGAGTCGAAAAAACGGCGGATGCGGATTTGTCTTTGCCGACATACATTTTCCATCAGCAGACGGCAGGCATCCACTTGAGCATTCAAGCTGACTGTCTGCAGCTGGGGTTCAGGTATACGTACAATCTCAGCCAACCGACCTATGAAATGATTCATTCCGTAACAACGTTCCGAACAAATCTGAATGATACGGCACAGTTCTTCCGACTCGTCATAAGTTCCTAAAATTTCGTTCAGTGAATCCAAAGTCGACGTGACACCAGCAACACTGTTATTCACCTCGTGGGCAATCATGCGTATTACCTTCTCGTAAGTTTTCTTCTCGGCCTTGACTATTTCCGATGTCAAGCTCTCAACAAGCATAAACGGATGCGCATAACCACTGTCGATGAACGAAAGATGCGAACAACGGTAAATCATTGCATCGTTCAGCCGTACGGTCTCCACTTTGCCATACGCCACCCCGGCAAGTTTCTCGGCCAAAGCAGAAGGTATTTCAGCCATGGAGTGTCCAATAACTTCCTGCTCACTCATGTTGCCGAGAAATTTCAGCGCCGCAGCATTGACACTTGTGATATTCCTATTGAAATCGAAAAGTATCACTCCCATAGGCGAAACGCTTATGAGAAGATCAAGAAAGTGATTCTGCTCCCTTACATGCAGTCTCTCGTTCTTGAGCTGTTCCATAAGCCTATTGAAAAGATGTACAATGCGGTCGGCATCGCGCTGTCCCACAGGCCTCAACCTGCTGCTGAAATCCTGCTCGCTCAGCAAATCCATAGCATTGCCGATGGTATGGAGTGGCATCACAGTCTTTCGGTAAAAATAAACCAGAAACGAAAGACAGACAACAACTGTTCCTTCCGCTGCATAAAAAGTATATTCGGACGTCGGCAACAGCAGGAAGAACATAACACCCATACACACGAGCAATATTCCCCAAACAAAGAACAACCATTTGATTTTCATATTCCTGTATTTTAGTCGGATACGGAAGAATCGCTTTCCGGATGTATATTATATTTTTCCAGTCGTCTGTAAAGCGCACCGCGGCTGATGCCCAGCGCCGAAGCCACTTGCGAGAGATTGCCGTCAAACTGACGTATGTTCTGTATAATGGTCTGCCGTTCTATTTCTTCAAGAGTGAGTCCCTGAAAGTTATTTATCTGTCCGGACATCGTGGTTCTTGCAGAAGCAGGCGAAGAGCCATACTGCTGCTGAAAATCATCTGCCGTGAGTTCTCTTTTCCCGGAAACAAGCATAGTGCGTTCAACAAGGTTCTTCAGTTCGCGGATATTGCCGGGATAAGGCAGAGACATAAGAAAACGCATAGCATCGGCCTTGACAGTTACCGGTTCAAAACCATATTGTTTGCATTGTTTCTTGATAAAATGTTCCGTCAGCAAAGGGATATCTTCCTTACGTTCGCGCAATGCAGGCAGACGTACAGAAATAAGATTTATTCTGTAAAACAAGTCCTCGCGGAAAGTATGGTCCTGAATCATCTTCCGCAGGTCGGCATTGGTAGCACTGACCACACGTACATCTGCCTTTCGCTGTCGGCTGTCGCCCAACACCTCATAGGTCTGGTCCTGCAAAACACGCAACAGCTTCACCTGACATGCCGGATCAAGTTCACCTATTTCGTCAAGAAAAATCGTACCCTTCTCTGCCAACTCAAAACGTCCCACACGGTCACTCACTGCATCTGTAAATGCCCCCTTACGATGGCCGAACATCTCGCTTTCAAACAAACTCTGCGATATGCCTCCAAGATTAACCTTAACAAAAGCCTTTCCGGCACGCCGACTGTTCCTGTGAATGGTTTCAGCCACCAGCTCCTTGCCTGTGCCGTTCTCTCCGGTTATCAGCACCGGAGCATTTGTTGCGGCAACCCGCCGTACAATCTCCAGAACGTTCTCCAAAGCCTCGCTGTGACCGATTATGAGACTACGGTCAAAATCAGTCTTTTCTGTTACTGTTTTTTTCTGCACCGAACTGTTGCCGTTCAGTTCCAACGCAATGCCGATGCGTTGCATCAGCGTCAGGTTGTTCCACGGCTTTGTAATAAAATCAAAAGCACCTGCCTGCATACCCTTCACAGCCAGTTCAATGCTTCCCCATGCCGTCATAAGAATGACGGGTACATGAGGGAGAACGGACTTTATGCGTTCCAGAAGTCGAAGTCCGTCAGTACCATCAGTTGCTATGCCGAAGTTCATATCCATCAGTATCAGCTGCGGTGTCACGTCGCGGATGACACCAATGGCTTCTGAAGGACCATTTGCCGCCATGGCATCCATGCCGCTTCGCTTAAGCAGAAACATCAGCGACGAACGTATGGCTGGATCATCATCAATTATCAGTATCATAATGAAAACAAAGTTAATTTATTTTATCTGACTATTTTCTCAAAATCCGCATCAATGTTGGTCTTGGCTTCAAAATCCCACAACGTGATGCTGCGTATCTGGTAATAATAATAGTACCAATAGTTGAACAGTTCATTTATGCGGTTGCGTATGAAACGTAAACCTTGGAGCAAATAAAGAAAAGACATATCTATAACAAATTTGTCGATTAAACGCACTTTTAGAATAATACAAGCATGTCACTCATCGTGGAGCGCATCTGTAGCTGATATACAACTGAGACCTCGTGCCGGCACATAGATGCCTATGCTGACCACAAATGTGGTGATCAACCATATCAATCCCATGATTACAGCAAAATGGAGTTTGAAATCTTCATACCAATAATGTGTAGAAAGTCCTACATGCAGGGCTTCAGGCATGAAAAGTCCTTTACGCATTGCATATTGCAGATAAATCAGACTGCCTACAAGTACGGCCACTGTTGCCAGGACAATTCCTTCTGCCAGAAAAAGACGAATCACCTTACCAGATGTAGCCCCGAAACTTTTCATTATTCCAATTTCTTCACGACGACTGCGTGTCTGCATCCAAAATGCACCAGATACGCCGAAAAACAAGCAGAACAAGAAGAAAGACATCAGAATAATGTTGACACGATAATCGTAATCCGACCATATACGGGTAAGTTTCACATAATCTTCATAAGTAGTCACATCAACAACAAAAAAGTTTCCAGCTTTGAGCGTCGTTAGTGCCCAAGGACGAAATTCGGATAAGAATTCATCCGTATCAATGCCTTCACGAATACGGAAAATAATATCAGATTTATCGAGAGGTTCTTGTCTGAACATCACTTGCTGAGGTGCCTGTTCCGGACGCACCTTTACCGGTTGTACGGTTGCAATAATCCGTCTCGACTTATCATAAGCATTAGTGAATGATCTGCCCAATACAAGACCGTCGTCAAGCCCCCCTTCTGTCATAATACGCAGTTGATCTTGATACCCCATCGAATCCATTTCTGCAATCGACAGTCCTCCAGCATGCTTAAAACGGAATGTCATGAAATAATCGCTCTGAGGCACATAGTATATTAGAAAATAATCAGCCTTGGCAGAATCTTTAAAACTGCAACTGGACTCCACCCAGTAACTTCCACCAGGACCAATTCCACCAACCTGAAAAGTACCCGATTCCACACCTGGATACTGACGCACCATGTTCAGAAGCCGCCATTTGTTCAAACGACGGTTTTCATACTTATCAGCTTCTTCATCATAAAGAGATGATGACTGCGGATAAGAAGAAAAAGTAATACGATAAAGATTGTCCTTTTCATATCCATCAGGAAGATAGTTTACATACGTCTGCACGGCAAGCGGGTCGACAAAGTGCCATAATATAATACTGACAACCACAAGCTCAGCCAACAGCCATCCGTTGCGTTTCCTTTTGGCCCAAAGATTTTTAAAAACCAAGCGTATCATAATCTCTTATTTTTTCTGATTCAATGAATAAACAATTTCAGCACGTAAAGAATTCCATGTAGGAATGATGGCTGAGGCTACATTCAATACAGCACAGACCAAGAAAGCCGACAGGAAAATCCATGGAGAAAAGAGCATCTCGCCTCTCAGCAATACATCGTCTGTATTTTCTTTGAAAAAATAAAAGCCTGGTGAAAAGAAATCAAACACCCAGTGACGTCCCCAAAACAATATGCTCCACGAAATCAGCAAACCGATAAATCCGCCTATAAGTGTAAGCACCAGATTCTCGTTCAAGACCTGTCTCAGCAGATACCAGCGGGTGGCTCCGAAAGCCCTGCAGATGCCCATTTCCGAAAGACGCCAGTCCATGCGTCCGGCAATCATGCCACTCAGATTGAGCGCAGGCACAATAAGAAAAACAATCAACAAGACGCCCCAAATCTTAAAGGCTCTTGTCACCGCATCAACGCTGACATGATCTTCTGCACTTCTTATTTCAACCGAATTATGCTGCCAGCTTATGCGTGGCACATCCACAAAAGCATGTTCGTCGTCGTTTCCAATCCTTGTCTGACGCAGCTTGTTTTGTATCTCTGCCTCCATCAGCGCCCCTTTGTCCTTCGGCGCACGGATGCATACAGTGTAAGGGCCACAGATATTCAGGGGAGTCGGATCAACCCTTTCCTTCAAACATGTATATGGAGTATAAGCTTGTGCATGTGTAATCGGCGTCAAACTGCTGGCATCATTCACCACACCTGTCACCGCATAGTCGATGAAATCCATCTTTACAGTCTTACCGACAGCTTCCGCGGCACTGCCGAACAACTGCTCGGCCACCGAGGCGGCTATCACCGCACAGTGCCTGCCGCTATGAAAGTCGGACTCTGAGAATGGCTTGCCTGCAAGGAATTCAAAGTCGAACACCTTGAAGAAATCAGCATCAGTCGGCAAATTCTTTATGCATGTCACATTTTGTCCGTCAGGCAATTGCAAAATAACATTGTTATAAGATTTTACTGCAGTCACAGGACCATATTTCCGAAGCGGATAAAACCAGTTTTCTGCTATTCGCCGAGATATATTTCCCATAGCTACTTTACACATTGCGCGTTCGGATATCCACAATTCGTCCCTATGGTTTTCAGGATAGATTGAACCGACGCGTATGTACTGGAACGTTATGACAATCATGGTAAGCGCAACCGGAACAGCTGTTCCGATGATATACAGTGCACCGAACAGTTTGTTCTGTTTCAAGAACGCCCAGGTCTGTTTAAAATATCGCTTAATCATTTATTTTCAGTTCGAGTGTGTTCTTAATTTAAGGTATGAATCAGCAACAAACATCAATCGACCTGCCGTCCATCGAAGAAATGTATGGTGCGCGACGACAGACGCGCCTGTTCCTCATTGTGCGTCACCATGACGATTGTACGTCCGTCCTCCTTGTTAAGACGGCAAAGGATGTCCATGATTTCTGCACCCATCTTTGAATCCAAGTTGCCCGTAGGCTCATCGGCCAAAATGATTTCCGGATTGCCTACTATTGCACGTGCGATGGCCACACGCTGGCATTGTCCGCCGGAAAGCTGCGAAGGCATGTGCTTCATTCTGTGGGTCAGCCCAACACGTTCAAGAACCTCTTTGGCACGACGTGTACGCTCGCCTGCGGACATCTTGCGGAAAATGAGGGGCAGTTCCACATTGTCCAGCACGTTCAGTGTGCTGATGAGATGGAAAGACTGAAACACGAAGCCCAGCATGCGGTTGCGGAAGGCGACCTGCTCACGGTCTTTCATCCTGGAGGTGACGAGCGTGCCGCCAAGTTCCAGAGTTCCGCTGGTGGGATTGTCGAGAAGCCCTATTATATTCAACAGAGTGGACTTACCGCAACCTGAAGGTCCCATGACGCTCAAAAACTCGCCTTTCTCCACTGTCAGATTCACATTCTCCAATGCCTGTGTCTCAATCTCTTTTGTCCGGTAAATCTTGTTGATACCGGTCAGTTTAATCATATTGCTCATAAATATGAATGTTTTTTATCTTGTTTATCATTTATTACTTTTCTATGCTTCAACATCCGTTTTCTTCGCGACAGCTACTCTTCGTGGAGCGCATCGGTCGGGGTGATACGGCTGACACGCCGTGCTGGAACATATATGCCTGTACACACCACAATGACGACAATCGCCCACGCGACAAGGGACGTGACGGCAAAATGCGGGGCGAAATGTTCGTACCAGTAACGACCTGACAGAAACTTATACATATTGCCGTCAGGCTGGTACAGCCCTTCCTTGAGGGCATATTGCAGATAGAGAAAACATCCTATTGCCACTGCGGCCGTGGCCAAGATGAGGCCTTCGGCAATGAGAGTACGGACAATGACGGACGATGTTGCCCCGAAACTCTTCATTATCCCTATTTCCTCACGCCGGCTGCTTGTCTGCATCCAGAATGTGCCGGACACACCGAGAAAAAGGCAGAAGAGAAAAAACATTCCGAGCACCATACGCATCTGCACATAGGATTTAAATTTACCGCTGTTGTCGTCCATGAAGTCGGAGTACGACTGCACTTCGTTGACGTAGAAGTTTCCTGACTTGAGGCGTTTCTTTGCCCAGTCAGTGAAGTCGGACAAGAACTTCTGTTCATCGATATTGTCACTTATACGCATCACGATGGCCCTCACATCCATGCCCGTCCGTGGCAAAAACATGACTCCTTCAGGCGGTGTGTCGGGGTGCAATCTGACCAATCCGGTGGTTGCCACAACCGTTATATTTGAAATTGAATCCAACTTGCCCATGACAGAGCGTCCGGGAAAGGTTTCTTCACTCATCACCACACAGCCGTCGTCGAAAGTCATACTGTCAAGTCCGGCATTGCCACCACGTCCGCTTTCGGAAAAACGGAATGTCTTAAAGAAATCGCTACAGGGTACAAAACCGACACTGTTTACGAATGCTTCTTGTTTGCCACAACGAAACATATTGATGCTGGTACTACTGCAGAAGGGGCCGTCGTTTCCCTGAAACGTGGCAGAAGCCACACCGGGATAACTGCGCACCATGCGAAGCATGCGCAACTGGGCTTCGTGCCTCTCAGCCTCGTTCATCTCTACGAAATGAGGGGAGTTTTCTGAATATGTCTTCAGCTCCATTCGGTAAAGGCGACGTTCGTCAAAACCTTTGTCCTGAAGTTCTATCGATGTCTGCACGACAAGAGGGTCTGCCAGAACCCATACGGCAATCGACACAACAACGAGTTCTGTCAACAGCCAGCCGTAGCGCCCCTTGCGCGCCATCAGCATTTTGAAAATTATTCGCCACATGGTGTATTTCTATTTTTTGTTGTTGAGTGATTCTACGATAGGCCTGCGCAGCGACTTCCATGCCGGAATGAGTGCCGAAGCAAGATTGAGCACGACGCAGAACAAGAAGGCGCTGAGGAATATGCGCGGGGAGAAAAGCATGGACGGCATAAGTTCGACTTCCGTACCGCCGTACCTGAATATGTCATTAAAAAGGTTTGAATTGAACATTCGTATCACCCATCTGCATCCGAATGCCAGCACGCTCCAGGATATCGCCAATCCAAGGATTCCACCGACTAATGTAAACAGAAGATTTTCGCGTATCACCAGGCGCAAAAGATAGAAGCGACTGCCTCCGAAAGCCTTGCAGATGCCCATTTCCGATTGCCGGCTTTCCATGCGGTTGGCAATCATACCGCTCAAATTCAGGGCGGGGACAAAGAGAAATAGCAGTATGAGGCCACCCCAAAAAAGCGCCAGCGACTTTACGTTCACATCAGTGTTGCCGGGAACCAGATTGCGTTTCCATGCCGGCATTGGCCCAGTGAGCTCAATTTTCTCACCTTTCGGGGCATGTGACAGATTGAACTTCCTCACGAGCTCATCTATTTCGGCCTGCATCAATCGTCCCTGTTCCTTATCCCTTACCAGAAAACAAGTGGTGAAAGGACCGACAGGTGTGTCTTTTCTTTGAGCCAGCTGATCATAATTTGACAGGCAGGTGTACGGCTGATATACTTGTCCGTAGGAAAGCGGAGTCAGCATGCTGGCATCGCGCACAACGCCGGTCACTGTGTAATCGATATAATCCATCGTAAAATGCCTGCCGGCGACTTTTTCTGTTCCGAACAGTCTACGCGCAGTGGACGCGACAAGCACTGCACAGCGACGACGGCTATGGAAATCGGATTCTGAAAACGGGGCACCGTCGATGAACTGAAAATCGAATACCTTGAAGAAATCCGGATCGGTAGACTGACATTTGACCGGCAATTCGGAAACTCCGTCGGGCAACTGAATGTAGAACGGCGACCAGTTGTAATAATAAATGGCCGTCACTGCTTCGACCGACTTCAGCGGATAGAACCATTCACGTATAAGCGGAAGACCGCATGAACCTCCTGTGTAATTTTCATTTCCGTAAGTAAAACCGACGGTCTTCAGTTCATAAAGATTATCGCGGTGCGACTCTGGATATACCGGAGAGATGAGGATATGGAAATACATCACAACAATCATAGTCAATGCCAGCGGTACAGCCGTCCCGGCAATATACAGCAAACTGAAGGTCTTGTTCTGACGCATCAGTTCCCATGTCTGTTTCAAATAGCGTTTAACCATATATATATTTATCACATTAGTGTCCCGCTGAAATCAGGACGAGTTAAATATTTATCAAACAATCCCGGAAAAAGGCAATGTTGAGTTTTTTTGACTTCATTGAAATCAGTCCTTTCAAACAGATTTATAGTATTGGTTTTATCCGTAAGAGATATGAAGACTATATTTCATTTTTTTTCAAAGAGCAAATTCCAATTTTAACGGGACAGTAGTTATACTGTTATATTAAATTTAAAAAACCGCAGTAAGAATCAAGCATATACCTTATCTTTTATTCTTCGGAAGAATGTTCAATTTGTACTGAACGTGGAAGAGTACATATTGCGGAAGCACATTTCTGCGAATCTCTGTACGTCCCTGTCCGTTGAGCGAAGAGGTTATGTTTGAAAGGTTCCCGAGGATATCGAATCCGTCAAGCATCAATACCATATTGCCTTTCATCATTGTATACGAGATGCGAGCATTCCATACCAAATCGTTCGTGTTGAGCGATGGTTCGCTGTACCCGCGTCTGGAGTACATTGTAATGTCGGTAGAAAGCTGAAGCTTCGGCAGCAAGTTGAAAGTCCCTGTAAGTCCGTAGTTGAAATCCCATATATTCATATTGGTGAAATCTTGGCGTGTACTATGCACATAACGCCATTTTCCATCAAACTTTGCACTTATATACTGCTTTCCTATGCGGCAGTTCAGTGTCAGGACTTCGCTGATGCCCTCCGTACGTACGTTGCTTCTCCTCATCCCTTCAGAATTGATGCCTATGAGATCGACATTCTGCATGTGGCTGATCCTGGTGATTGATGACAGGTGCACGTACTTCTTCTTGTCGATGTCGTAATCCATTTCATAGCCGACGTCGGCATTCCAGTTGCCGTCGATGTTGTATGCCCTGTATGTCCGCACGCCGGTGGATGTATCGTAGTTGTATCCCATGGCTATGGCGTTATGGGTGAATGAGATGTTGCCTCTTATACGATGGTCAACCTTTTTGAGTTTATGATAAAAAAAGCTCCATGAGTGTCTGTAGCTGTTCTTAAGACCCGCATTGCCTTCTCGTATGTTGAGAGGATCCGTATCGTCATGTATGTTCACCATGTACTGCATGTCGGGAGTCGTGGAGTTGATAGTATACCATAGCCCGATCTGTGTACGATTGACTTTGCTCTCCCATGTCATGAATGTGTTATATAATCCGACGAGCAGTGAGCTGCGGGAAAGCGTAGTATCAATATCTCCGCGCCGGTAGTCAAGACGCTCATGCTTTAGGTCAATCGGCATGCTGAATTCGCAGTACCATTTTCCTTTAGACGTTGTCTTCCTGAACGTGAAAGACGGCGTCAGCGTATTTGACGTCGCATAGAGTTTGCTTGTATAGCTGTTGTTGCGGTCGATGACCTGCTCGTATTCAACTGCGGATGGAAGAATGCCGATGTCCCCTTCATCATAGCCGGCAAGCTGGTCCAGGCGGTATAGGTTGAAGCTTCGTTCTGTTCCCGAATGCTTGAGGCTGTATTTGAGGGCCATGTAGAAAAGCTTGTTGATACTGCGGTTGTATGTCACAGCCCCCTCAGCCGAATATCTCCGGTCCGGGTGATTCTTGAAGTATTGGTCAGCTCTCTGCGATGGTTCAGATGTACTGCCGGCATACAGGCTGTAGCGATTGAACGTGTCGTCCTTGCGGGTTGAATAGTGTGCATTGACCATAGCCTCCAGATTATCCATCGTATTTTTAGGGAGCTTGATAACTGAATTGGCGTTCAGGCCTACACTCCAGTCATATCCTCTGGTCAGCCCGATGCTCAGATAACGGTTTATGGTTGTGTCGCCGTAGGCTTCACTTTGCATGCTGCTTGTGACATCAAACTTGTTGTAGCTGAAATCTGGACGTATGCTGAGCATGATGCGCTTGAATGTAAGGTTGAGATTGTGGTTCGTCGACAATGATATGTTTTTGTTCCTGTTTGATTTTTCTATACGTTCGTAGGTGTCTCCAGTTGCTAAAAAGTTTGTACGCTGTATTGATTCATCATCCTTGAGTATTGAATGTTTGAGGTTTACATTTCCATTCAGCTTCCATCTTGTACTCACCGGGTCTATATTGTAATCCACTCCGGTGCGCTGCTGCGTGAGTGTTCCCGAGTTCATGTTCTGTGGCGTCCAGCCGTCGTTTTCACCCGGTTTCCGCTCGTCGCTGAGATTGTTTGCATTTGCGTACAATGCAAATCTGGAGTGATCTGTGAAGCGGAGCATGAATAATCGTGCCAGATACGGATTGTCTCCTTTGTAGTTTCTGTCAGCAAGGCCGGCTCCGGCTTCCGCATTGGCTATCCAGCCTATAGAGTATTCCTTTTTGAGCTTTACGTCCATAACATATTCTTTATCGCCGGGCAGTTCATATCCAAGAAATTTGCTTCTGTCTCCCAGTTTGTCGTACACCTCTATATTCTTTACCATGTATGTAGGCAGGTTGTCGAGCATCACCGTCTTGTCTTCCCGGAAGAAGTCTTTTCCGTTCAGAAGCAGGCTCTTCACCAGCCTCCCGTTGTGGTATATGTCTCCGTTTTCGCGTATCTCAACGCCCGGTAGCTGTTTCACCAGGGCGTCGAGCATCGAACCTTCCGACAGGACGAATGCGCTTGCATTATATACCATTGTGTCGCCCCGGTAGTAGAACTTCACCTGCGTTGCCGAGACCACCACCTGGTCAAGCAGCTGCGTATCCTCACGCATGAGTATGCGCGGAAGATCACGCCTTGTTTCACGTTTTCCGATGTCGTCCAATGTGTAGTTCATATAGGTGGTCTCATATCCTGTATAAGTACATTTGATGATGTATTCCCCTTCTTTTCTAGGAATGACGATTGAAAAATCCGATGTTTCACCGCTTCTGTCGCCGTTAATCCAGAGGTTGGATGCTTTTTCCTGGGCAATGACAGTGCTGTCTGTAGTCATAAGTTGTACGATTGCGCCTGGCAGTTCTTTTTTTGTCTTGAAATCGTATACCTTACCCAAAAGTACGAAATTTTCCTGAGCTTCAGATTTCAAAATACATAATACGGAAATGAGAAAAATGAAATATAAATGTTTCATATCAATTAATTCTTAGTGTCCCGCTGAAATCAGGACGAGTTAAATATTTATCAAACAACCACAGGAAAAGGCAATGTTGAGTTTTTTGACTTCATTGAATTTTTATTTGATTTTCAATGTCAGAGTGTTTTTATAGGCACTCATATCGCTGACAACCACCTTATCACCCGTTTGCAATCCGTCGATGACTTCAACATGGTCGAAGTCGCATTCGCCGAGGTTGACCTTGCGTTTCACCAGACTGCCGCTTTCTTCGATGACTCCGCTGTCTACCGTGCAAATGTTCAACGATGAACGTTTCACTCGGCTTTGAAGCAAATCGACTGTCACTGCTGCACCAAAGATGACAAAGACAGCTGCAGCTGCAATTTTTAGGATATAGAAGATTCGCCTACGGCAGATTTCGTTTTGAGGAATATATCTGTCCATTTGTGTTTCATGATATTTTATACACCCCAAAGGAGGCAATATGCGTGCCAAAGAAAGACACTACTGATTATCACAGATTTATGTTTCAATCAAGTGTCCGAAAACGGACACTGTGTTCGGTTTCGTGCATAGAAAAGAAAAAAACATCACACAAAATATATATTCACATCTGAAACTATATGACAAAAAATAATGGTGACAAGACAGATACAAAGTTTTTCCGTCTTATCACCATATATATATTGTAGGGGCAAAGCAGATAAATATGCCCTGCGGGCATTCTGCAGGCGTGGATTACTCAGCAGAAGGAGATGCCGCGCGGGCGGTTCTCACTTGTCGCTTTTCTTTCCGAGCAGTATCTCGTTGATGCCTTTTTCTATCATGTCTTTCGGCAATGCGCCATTGACAATGTGCGGTTGTCCGGATGCAGGTATAAAAAGGATTGTAGGGATACTGGTTATTCCGAATGCGGAGGCCAACTCTCTTTCTCTGTCGACGTTGATTTTATAGACGACTATGTCGTTCTTGTATTTCTCTGCCATCGACTTCAGGACGGGGGCTACCATACGGCATGGTCCGCACCAATCTGCATAGAAATCTATGATGGCGGGCTTGGTGCCTGAATATGTCCATTTGTCGGGATTCTTCTCGTAATCGTATACTTTTTTCAGGAATTCCGATTTCGTCAGTTCAACTACATTGCCTCCGTCCTCCGGATGAGTCATCGGGTAGCTGGCCGAAACGGCTGCTGAAAGCATAAATATCGAGACAAACAATAGTAACAGCTTTTTCATATTTGTTCACGTGTAATGTTATCATAAAAACCATATATCACAAACCCATGCACTTCTTTTTATTTTTTCAGAAGGACGCTGTCGATTGCATTCTTCAGACTTGTCTTCGGCAATGCTCCCTGAGCCATCTGTGGTTCTCCATCAAGCGGAATGAACAACAGGGACGGGACGCTCCTTATTCCGAAGAGTGAGGCCAGTTCCTCTTCGTCCTCCACATTGACCTTGTAGATGTCCACCTGGCCGGCATACTCGTCGGCGAGTTCTTCCAATACGGGGGCGAGCATCTTGCAAGGTCCGCACCAGGATGCATAAAAGTCTATCACGGCAGGCTTGTCGCCCAGGAATTTCCACTCTGAAGGGTTTGTCTCATAGTTTGCTACTTTTACCAGGAAATCAGCTTTTGTCAGATTTACAGTTTTCATAATCTTCTTATTTTTTATCGTTATAAATTATTTTTTTCATCTCTTGTCGGCTTCATACGGCTTTACAAAATCCTTGTACAATGCTTTCTTTTCGGAGGTGGTTCCGCATGTGCCGGAAGTGCAGCAGGACACGCTGAACAGGCCCAAAAGGATGAACAGGCCTCCGAGGATTGCCAGAAAGCCATCGCCTGAATAAATGCCGAATGCGGCTATCATGGCTCCCGACAGCATACGTGCTACTCTGCAGACACTCCAGTTTTTCAAAAACAAATCGCTTAATCTATTCATGGTTCTAAAAATCTATTAATGGGTTATCAATTCTTGTTGTCTTTTCTCATGTGCAAATATACCTGCATGCAACAAGGACTACAACAGTATTTTTCTATCTTTGCATAGACAGAATCTATACAACTATGACAATTCAGCAAATGGAATACATTGTGGCACTGGACAAATACCGCCACTTTGTGCTTGCGGCGGAGGCTTGCGGAGTGACACAACCGACACTGAGCGCGATGGTTCAGAAGCTGGAGGAGGAGCTCGACGTGAAGATTTTCAACCGCGACAGGAAAAACATAACGCCCACGAGCATCGGGGCAAAAATCATCAGACAGGCGAAAATAGCCATCAACGAGACAACACGAATAAAGGAACTTGTGGCCGACGAGACTTCAAGCATGAACGGAAGCCTGCGCATAGGGGTGCTTCCGACGGTTGCTCCTTACCTCGTCCCTGACTTCATCATGCTCTTCAGAAAGAACTATCCTAACGTGAACCTGTATATTGAGGAAAAAGAAACGGCCTCGCTGATTCAGCAGCTCAGGTTCGGCAACATTGACATTGCCGTAACCGTGGGGACGGAAAGGCTCGGCGACATACTCGAAATACCGGTATATACGGAGAAGTTTGTGGCGTACCTTTCGGGGCAGTGCTCTAAAGCCCAAAAGATGATTGAGAAGGGAGGATTGCCGCAGGAACACATGTGGATTCTCAAAAAGGGGCACTGCATACCCGACAGCCCTATAGCTCTATGCAAGGACAAAAACATAGGGAACCACATATATGAGGCCGGAAGCATTGAAACGCTCATAAGAATTGTAGACAAGAACGGGGGATACACCATCATTCCGGAACTGCACACGGCGTCGCTGTCGGAACAGCAGAAACGGAATGTCATGCCGCTGAACATGAATCCTCCGGCACAAAGAAAAATTTCGCTTCTGATAAAAGATGACTTCATCAGGGAACGGATTGTCAACGCCGTGCTGGAAACTCTTAAGAATGTGATTCCACAGCACATGCATGCCAACACGCTCAACCGACTTCCGATAAAACTGCGATGAGGACGCTTGCGTCACTTTCATGCTATTCATCACACTCTTTTTCATAGCAAGATTTCTTTTTCTTGAGGAATGAAAAACAGTATATGAGCCCCTGCAAATAATTTTCCGAGCGCTCGAAATGAAATTTCTGGGCGCTCGGAATGTTTTCTGCGAGCGCCCGCAGATTTATATTCGGCAGTTGAAACTATTGATGCTTGACGGACATGAAGGAAGCGCTGAAGACGATGCCTATTGAAAAATTCACCCCGGGAAGCTGTATTGTCGGCAACTATGCAATAAGCTCCAATGGCGTAACCGATCTGACGCAGACGGATGTCGGCGGTTGACACCAACACACTGGTAAAAAGATTTTTTCGGGATACTTTTTTTCGGCAAAAATGTAACATTTGTGGCTTTCTATGAAAAAACGGCAAATGCAATCCCCGATAACGGACGAATCGTTTTGGTTGTAGGGGATTGCTATGAATAAGACTATATGCAAGAAAAAGATTTTTTAAAGCACTTTCTTGCAGTCAACACAGGTCTTAAAATCACGTTCGGGAATCATAGACATAATTTGAGAAAATATTGTTCTGCCTTTGTTCATACTGCGCACATAATTATGTTATGAACGCAAAAGTAGAAATTCAAAGCGAATACACATTTTATACATGTAAATAATTAATTATCAGTTAGTAATAAACAAATAGTTCCGATTTAACGGGACAACAGTGACATTAATATAGAAAAACGC
>ENA-UONW01000593-UONW01000593.1-human-gut-metagenome-genome-assembly--contig:-CS52-NODE-593-length-52397-cov-31.343376_pt1 | contig 52397 bp, 46 predicted proteins | sample MGYA00242463_ERZ724010 | MGnify/ENA metagenome assembly ERZ724010 | reverse complement strand
TATATAAAAAGTAAAAATGGGAGTTGGGATCCATGTAATAACTTTTATTTATTAGATTTAGGAAATTATGGGAAAGTCGGATTAGCGATTTGCGCAGATTTTTATGATATTGAGCGTTATGTCATATACAAAGGAAGAATTCAACATTTATTCATACTTGCCTTTAATCAAGATATAAAATCATTTTATTTTCTGGCAGAATCAATTTCTAGACTTGTTTATTGTAATGTCGTAATCTGTAACACTGGATATTATGGAGGCTCAGTATGCTTTAGTCCAGCAAAAGAGGATTATAAAAGATATATTTATAAACATGAAGGACAAGATATTTTTACATCACAAATTGTGGAACTTCCTGTAGAATCACTTTGGAAAGCACAGTGTGGTGATCCAGATTCTATGAAAAAGTATAAAAGTCCTCCTCCAGGTTATAAATATCATTACAAAGAAGATAACACACCTAAAAAATAAATAACTATGAATTATAGATGGCAAGAAACTATAAAAATATTAATACCTGGTTTTTATTTTATTGTATACATGGGCACTAAATTTTTATTAATTAACGAGTCTTTTATTATAGACAACATTGATTACCTTAATAAATTGGCCCCATATATAATTATAATAATACTATTTTCTGCATTTATAATAGGAATTATTATAGAAATACTCAGTGGCGATATTGAATTTTATTCGTATCAATTTGGCTTAAAAAGGCCTTCTTGTATATTATTAATGGATAAGGATAAAAGATTTAAAATTACCAATATAACCTTTTTAAAGCAACTATTAAAATTACAACAAAATAAGCAAATAACGAACAAAATTGCTGCAGAATGCTTACAAAAAGCTAAAGAATCAATCAATATAGAACAGTGTCAAGAATTTTATTATCAATCTATCTTATATAGAAATTTAACATTTAGCCACTTTATTGTATTTATTATTAATTTGTTTTTTAAACAAAACTGCTATATATCTATACTCAATGCTATTATACTGATAATATTTATAAAACAATGGCGAAAAATGAATATAATATATGTAAAAAATATCTTCATTGAATATTCTAAAAAGAACAATTCAAAACAAGAAATCTCCAATTAAATACGACAATAATATCATATAGCAAATACATAATACAATAAATCCCAAATATTTCTTACCTTTGTATGCAAAGACAATATTTGCGGAAAGATGTATAGCGTTCACGACACGTTTTTTGACGAGGTAAGGCATGAAAGATATGAAACCGTGATGCCATGCGATGAGGTTACGGTGTTCAGGACTAAAGCCGGCATGGGCACAGAATATAAGGTTGCGCCCATGCTCAGCACCTCGTTCGGCATAATAATGGTGAAGAGCGGAACGGTGAAGCTTTCGGTAAACTACAGCACGGAGACACTTTGAGAATAAAGTTATTGAAGAAATTACACTAGATAGTAAACCTAGAGTTCGTAAAAGAGTTCATAAAAAGGCTATCAAAGTTCGCAAAAGAATTCGTAAAAGCTAGTCGCCAAATTTATAAGCTAAATTCACTAAATCCTCAAATCAGTATTGTACAAATGACGGAATGACTATGCGTATCCGCACGTCAAGTTCAGAAATACAAACCTCATAACTCCCGTGATGATGTTACGATATTCAAAACGACATTAGGGCATAAAAAAGAGCGACCGAAGCCGCCCTCTATATTTTCTATTCTATTAAGATTATCGTCTCTTGATTCCAAAACGTTTCTTTTCCTTGGTAGAGAGAATATCCGTGGTTTCAAGAATATCGAAAACACCATTCATATCTTGCTCGTTCAGAAGACCATAATACTCTCCAGAATACAATTTGCTCACAGGTATAGAGAATAACTCACCGCAATCAGCATAACTATCATATCTAAGAAACTCTGGATAATCAACAGCTTTGAGTAAATATTGGGCTGACAAATATTCTTGTGAATACGTGGCCTGTAAATTCATGTTGGTATTTACCAACACAGAGCCGTAACATATATTATTCATTCTGTCAACACCAATGATTATCAGTCGTTTGGGCTTTGATGTCCTATTCTTAAGTACCAATCCGTCATCAGTAGAAAGTATTGTCAAGATTAATGCGCCCGGTACAATCTTCTCGTCAGTCACCGCACGCTCGTTGCGAAGATAACTGTCTTGTAGTTCCCTTAAATCCATAAGACACCACTAACATAGTTCAAGCGCACGCTTGTTGGTCTGACGCTCTCTGATAACATTCAACATTCCGACTGTAGCACCACCGGCTTTCGCCATGTCCCACATAGTGATTTTGGTATCCTCGCCTGTCTTCTCCGACTGCGCCTTTGCCTTGCTCCAAGCCTTGTCGTGGGACATGTCACTCAAATCAAATGCCTTAACATCCTTACATTTTTCTATCCACTTGTCAAGTATCTTTATGTTGGATCCGGACAATTCATCCAAGTCGCACGACTGGCGTGCTGTCACTATCTGATGACCATCCACAATATTTACATTCAGTGCATCTGTAAACGACTTTATTTCATCAGACTCGACAGCCACTTTGCCTTCCAAAGCCCGCAGAGCCTTGTATGTAAAGGCCGGCACAGGACCATGCTTTCTAGCAAGAAACGAATCCTCCATAATCGGAGAACCATATACCACCAAGTGTTCCTGTTGTGCAAAATACATCACCTTGAAGAGATGGATATAATCAACCCCATTCTTCATATGCTCCAGCACATACAGCACAGTCGCCTTTATCTTGTCTATCTGTTCAATTGTCTTCATTTCTTTTGTTGTTAAGCACAACTTGCGAACAATCGCAGTCGTTCCGACTGCAAAGTTAGTGCTTTTCAGGAATTTTTCCGAGTAATATTGTTGACAAAACATCATTTTTAGGAAAGTTTATGTATTAGGCTATAAATATCATCGAACTTAAAAATAAAAATCAAATCAATTCACTTTGTTTTATAACAACTAAAATCCCAAATATTTCTTACCTTTGTATGCAAAGACAATATTTGCGGAAAGATGTATAGCGTTCACGACACGTTTTTTGACGAGGTAAGGCATGAAAGATATGAAACCGTGATGCCATGCGATGAGGTTACGGTGTTCAGGACTAAAGCCGGCATGGGCACAGGATATAAGGTTGCGCCCATGCTCAGCGACTCGTTCAGCATAATACTGGTGAAGAACGGAACGGTGAAGCTCTCGGTAAACTACAGCACGGAGACATTGCAGAAGAACTCTATGGCGTTCTTGATGCCTAACATGGTGGTGTCGCTGAGCGATGCCGACGAGGACTTTATGATGGAAGGCGTGAGCTTTATGCCGGCATACTTTGACGACCTGTCGGCCTATGCGCCCGTGTATAACCAGATGATTTCGTTCGCCAACGAGAATGCCATGCCGATAAGAAGTATGAGCGAAAGCGAAATGGAATGTATGCTGACGATGCTGAAGCTTTATTCTGACATCAACACAGAACAGCTGCACTACAACGGACTGATGATGCATCTGTCTAACCTGCTGCTGTTACGCTTTGCCGAGATGCTGAGGGCCGGATGCGCGGCTGACACGTCGAAGGTTTCGCATCCAGTAGAGATTTACCGCGAGTTCAGAAAGCTGCTCATCGGCAATTACCTTAAAGAGCATTACATATTGTTCTATTCGTCGCAGCTTAACGTGTCGTCAACCTATCTGTCGCGCATTGTCCGCAAAATATCGGGACGCTCGGTAAACGAACACATAGCGCACATGCTGATAACCGAAGCCCGACGACTGCTCGACTGCACCGACCTGCCCGTAAAACAGATAGCCTACAGACTTGGCTTCGCCGACCAGGCCTCATTCGGCAAATTCTTCAGAAAACAGTTCGGCGTTTCGCCGACGGAATATAGAACTGGTGTTTAAGTGAAGAATGAAGAGTGAAGAGTGAAAAATCCATGTGCCTTGTAGCTTCTTCTCGCACGTACTACGTTGGCTAATGTGCCGGCGGATCTGCGCTACGCCGGAATTGAATATAAGGATCTGTGATCCCATTACTTCCTATTTTGCATTATTATGTAGTCTTATGCTCGCATTTTAACTTTTGGGTTGCGCTGAAAACGAAACGGATATTGTCATTTGTAGTTAAAAGAGTTAGTCGTCAATCTTAATAGGATGAATTAGAGATTTTTCCATTTCATCAATAAGTTCGTCTTTTTCCTTATCTATCTTTTTCCATTCTTGACGATCACGTTCATGGTCAGTTTGCATTTTTTGCATCTTTTTCTCATCACGCTTTGCCTGTTCTACAGTACCTTGCTTTTTACCATCGGTTTTACCCATTTGATAGATATAATTTGTTCCTGGCATATCTTCGGTAATAGTTTCTTTTACAGACTCGCTTAAGCACTCTCTAAAAGACTTGCCAGTTTTTACCTTCTTTTGGATAGCATCAAAGATGTGACCTTCAATCAATCCACCGGCTCCTCCGAGCAATCCTTTCTTTATTAGTCGTTTGAATCCCATAATTATAATTTATTTTCTGTTTCATCTAACAAATCTTCATAAGCTTGTCTTTCTTCATTCCAGCGCTTACGATCATTCTCATGATTCTGATACAAATCTTTGACTTTCTTTTCATCACGGGCGGCTTGTTCTGCAACACCTTCCTTTTTTCCTTTTGAATGACCAACGGACTCACCCACTACATAGGCACCACCAGCCGCTGCAGCGCCACCTCCAATCAAGTATTTAATACCATGTTTTTTAAAGTGTTCAACAACTGCTTTACCTACGAATTCTAAGACGGAAGCTAAAAGTTTATTTATCATATATTGAATATATTATTTTTTGATTCTACTATTCTATCCCATTCATTGAATATAAATTCTTCCTTGATTTTCAAAATGTATTTGGTATCTGTAATCAGTCTATATACAGTAACCAAAAATCCACCTAAATCAAAATTTTTGATGGCATTTTCATCTTCTGCAAAAGCCCTAATAGCAGTTTGAACAACATCAGAGGTTGTAGCAATCATATTAGAGTAAAGAATAATCTTTCGGGTTCTCACATTATAGAGTTCTTTATCAAAATCCATATTCGGATTATAGAAGAACTTATGTATAGCTCCGATAATCATATTAATCATTATCGACTGCGAAGCTGATTTTAGTGTTCTTCTCAGAATTTGAGTATCATACAGATAGTCAAGATAATCATACCCTTCTTTGTAAATACCATATGCCTTGTCAGAGTCAATCAAACTTAGGAAAGGAACAGGCAATCCTAATTTTGTGTATTTATCAGAGGCAAGATGAAGACCCTGCGAGAACAATGCGGCATAGAGTCGGTGCTTATCTTCACTTATGCTCTCAAAACTATTCTTAAATATATTCCACGTAGGAGTTTGTTCTTTCCAACAGAAATTAGAACCCATATCAACCTTGTAACTCTCGATATAAGGAATGCGGAATTTCTTTTCTCCAAGTTCATATTCAGGGCATATTGTTATAGTGTCACTAATTATGTTAGCAACACCAAAAACCCATCCTAAGATTGGATCATGCCCCAATGTTTTAAATCGATGTTGACCACCATGCATATTACGATTATGGAAACCCTCACCAGAATGTATGGTTGCATCATAAGGAACTTTAATGGTGAATGCGATTTCTTGCCAAGACCGATATCCTTTATCGCTTTTCTTTGAGTCCCACTCCTTGTGGTTATACTTATAGTTCTCAATTTCTTCCTTTTCCATATCCTTAATAAGGTTGTCATTATGGTCAAGACGATTTTCATCAAGATACTTTTCTTGGAATTTTGGAAGACAATATATGCGGACTATTTGCAGAGCTGTGGCTAACATAAGAATAGAAACATCTGTCTTGGATAACGATGTCCTTTCTTCAAATGCCTTATCGAGTTTTTCTAATATGAACTCAGCATTATGCAGAACGTTGATGACGCGTTCTTCCTCCGTGCGATGCTCTTTAATATCATCCCACAGTTTATCAGACTTTGCTTTTATTGCGGCTCGTCTTCGTCTAAATTCTTCTTTATTCATAAATCTTATTTTATACGACAAAAGCATTGTGGTCAATCTTGTTACGATTAATTGTCAATAATTTACATATAAAGGACTCCGTTTCTATGTTTCGGTACTGTTGACTCTTTAATAGCTTTAACATCAAATGAAGTTTTGACATCAATTTCTTCGCCAACTATGTACAAGATATATTCTCTCTCGTTTTTCAAAACAGGATATTGTAGATTCTCAATCTTCTTATTTGAGGCATACACCTGTTTTGAATAATCCAGATTATACATTTTATAGTCAGACGGATTTTTTGAGTTGGTAGTATTCCAAGAAGTGTGTCTGGAAAGAATCCACTCAAGTCTGTAAAATTCAAATGACATTGCAAATTTAATGTATTATTTTTTAATTGTTTTGTAAAATCGAGAAGATTTCATAATAAAAATGTACAATAACCTGGTATTCAACTCTGGCAGATTAATTCTATTGATTGTCGGCTGCACTCGGCATAATCAAATTAAATTTGCTTCTGCTCTCGCTTGCACGACAATTGCAAATAAGCCGGCACATTAAAGTGAAGAACGAAGAATGAAGAGTGAAAAATCCAATAGTCTTGAAGTTATCGTTCCTAGCGCAACCCAATTATGAATTATGAATTAAACTCCATGCTCCTTTAACTCCCAATAACAATAGCGTCAGACCTCCCGATTGCAAAAATAATTAACAAATAACAGGATTATTAAGATATTATGAAAGCATGGCGTGTGGACTTATGGTAAGAGAAATAACTCAGAAAAACAAAAAAAACGGATAAAAAGGAGCCATTTGTTTCGCATCTGACGAATTTAGGGCGGATATAGAATAGTCTTAATCAAAGTTAAATCTGTAATTTTGCACACCAAAAAAGCGACATAAGGTATGAGATTACGGAGATTAGCCGTGTTATTATTATTTGCCGGCAGCAATTTGATGGTTTGCCGGATGTCCGCTCAGAAACCGTTGAGGATGACAATTGACGAATTGTTTAGAAGAGTGGAACAATCGAATGTAGAAGTAAAAGCGGCACAAAAGGATGTGAACATTTCCAGACAACTTGAAAAGAACGCAAGGGCAAAGCGACTGCCCGACATTGGTCTGGAAGCAGGAGTAAACTATTTAGGTGATGCAACAATTCTGGAACGTGACTTTTCTAACCCAACACGTTCGGCAATGCCCCATCTGGGCAACTTGCTGTCTCTTTCGCTGTATCAGCCGCTCTATTCCGGAGGTGAGATAACGGCCGGCATAAAGAAGACGAGGTTTCAGACACAGATGGCATCAACCGACTTGAAGATTGTTACGGATGACATTAAGATGGAGGTGCTCGACTGCTATCTAAGTCTGCTGAAAAACCGCAACCTGCTGAGCGTATACGACGAGAACATAAAGCTTACGAAGCAACTGCTTTCGGAGATGAGGGTGCGATCAGAACAAGGACTGGCACTGGCAAACGACGTTACACGCTACGAACTTAACCTGTCGAACCTGACATACGACAGAAAAACCGTGGCCAACGCCGTGGAACACCTTAACTACAATCTGCTGGTTTACCTGGGACTCGACGAGGACACCATGATTGAGCCGTATCTCGACTCTAAGGACATGAACCCTGCCGACCCGGGACTCATGCAATGGAGACACGAAGCAGGAATGGCACCAACACTGAAACGGCTCGACCTGGCATATTCGCAGGCTAAGACTGAAGAAAAAATTGTGCGCAGCCAGATGCTGCCTACCATAGGCCTTACGGCAGGCAACAGCCTGGAAGGCCCGATAACCAACTGTGCGCCTGTGAAGAACAACAACATAAACACATGGTGGGTGGGCGTGAAACTGTCGATGAATCTGTCGGCTCTCTACAAAAACAACAGCTCGCTCAACGCGGCCAAAATGCAGACGGCAAAGTTGGTAGACAACCGCCAGGCACAAAAAGAGACGATAGACCGCAAAGTGGACCAGGTGTACAAATACTACACAGAAGCCTGCGACCAGGTGGAGACACAGAAAAAGAATGTTGAACTGGCCAATGAAAACTACAGAATTGTAGAACAGCGCTATTCAGCCGACCTGTCGCTGCTGACCGACATGCTCGACGCATCTACAGAAAAACTCGATGCCGAGGTAAGACTGGTTAACGCTCGCGTAAATGTGGTATACTATTATTATCAACTAAAATATATTTCAGGAAACTTTTAAAAATGAACCGCAAGACAAGACGAATGATTCAGAACATTGTAGTTCTGGCAGTATTAGCAATAGGTATATGGTGGATATGTGTTCAATTTATAAAATTCAATATCTCTACTTTCACAGACAACGCCCAGGTGCGCCGTCACATTATTCCGGTAAACTCGCGTGTACAGGGGTATATAAAGGAGGTGCGCGTAAAGGAATATTCGTTCGTGCATAAAGGCGACACGCTGGTGATACTCGAGGACAGGGAATACAGGCTTAAGCTGGCCGAGGCCGAAGCCGAACTGCAGAACGCAGTGTCGGGCAAAACCGTGATGAACTCGGCGATAAGCACCACCGAAAGCAACATAGGTGTGAACGAGGCTTCGATACTGGGCACAAAGGCCGAACTGGAAAACGCCGAACGCGACCTGCAACGCTACTCGGTGCTGCTGAAAAACAAGGCCGTGACACAGAAACAGTATGACGACGTAAAGACAAAATATGAAAGCACAAAGGCCGAATATGACATGCTGTGCAGACAGAAACGCTCTACGTCGCTGACAAAAAATGAACAGACAAAAAAGCTTGGCCAACAGGACGCCAGCATAAAACTGGCCAAAGCCCGCAAGGACTATGCCGCGCTTGACGTTTCGTACACCGTGATAACGGCACCTGCCGACGGATACACATCCAAGATAACGCTGCAGGAAGGACAACTCGTGCAGCCCGGCCAGACTCTGCTGTCGGTAGTCGACGAAAACGACGTGTGGGTTGTGGCCAACTATAAGGAGACACAAACAGCAAAGATGAAAATTGGCGACCGCGTAAGAATAACCGTAGATGCCATACCGGGAATAGAATATATAGGCACTATTGAGGCTATATCCAACGCCACGGGAGCACAATATTCTATTGTTCCGCAGGACAACGCGACAGGAAACTTTGTGAAAGTGGAACAGCGACTGCCGGTGAAGATACGCTTTACGAAAGAGAACTCGAAAGCAAACATACGACGTCTGCGCGCCGGACTGAATGTTGAATGTGAAATGATAGACTGATAATGGCCAAGCTATATCATACAACAAACACCGTGATACGCACGCGGCAGCTGCTGATGTATAAAGAGTGGGTACCGCCCCGTCTGCGCTTTTGGCTGTATATGGCGTTCGGCTTTCTGTATCAGTATGTGGGGAGCATCAACATGTCGTATTCAAGTCAGATTGTCAGCGAGATTGCGCTGCTCAACGAGGACATACAGATGGCCAACTACTGCACACTGGGCGGTATAACGGTGTGCTTCCCGGTGATGTACAGGCTGAAGTTCTACATGTACACCCGACAGCTGTTTTTCGTTGCGGGCATCGGTCTTATTATATGCAACGCTATAACGATGTCGGCACAGGAGCCGTGGATTATATGGGGAGTGAGTTTCATCGCGGGATTCTTCAAGATGCTGGGCATGTTCGGATGTACAAGTGTGTTCCGTCTATGCGTGACACCGTCGCGCAACTATGCCGTGTTCTTCCCCGTTGTCTACATCATGGTGTGCGGAGGAACGTATCTTTCAGGCATCACGACATCATATCTGACCTACTACGGCAACTGGCGACTGATGAACCTGTTTGTCATAGCGCTGCTGATGATTCATTGCGGAATAGTATATTTCATGATGAAGCCCGACCACCGTCCGGGTCCGTTCCTGTCGCTAAAGGGTGTCGATTTTTTAGGTCTTTTCCTATGGAGCGCGTTCCTTATATCAGGCATGTGGCTGTTCACCTACGGCGAGCACTACGACTGGTGGATGAGCAGCACGATATGGCAGGCCACAGGCATAACGCTGGCATTTTTTATAGCTGCGATATGCCGTTCTAAGTTTCACGAAAAGCCGTATCTGCCGCTGTCGATTTTCAAGTTCAGATCTGTAAAACACCTCATGCTGCTACTGCTCGGAGTGGGCATACTTCAGGCCGCGCCAAAACTGCTGCAGTCTATCTATCTGACATCCGTGTTGAAATACGACTCACTTAACACGATATCGCTCAACTGGCCGATACTCTATGGCGTGGTGGTTGGCTCGCTGCTGGCCTTTGCAACGTTTGTAAAATGGCACTGGGGATTCAAGAAATACTTCATCGTGGCGCTGTTGCTGCTAACTTTTTACGAAGTTTCGATGTATTTTCTTATCGACGGCGACACCAACAGGGAGGCATTCTTCATCCCGCTGTTTGCATTCGGTGTATCTGAAGTGATGATAGGTTCGGCCTCAAACGTATATCTGTCGCAGTCGCTACCCTTCTCTCACTTCTTCTTCGGACTCAACTCCATAGGCTACATACGCTGCGGAATAGGAACTGCCTTAGGCTCGGCCACAGTGCAGCGCCTATACAATTGGTCAATATCTAAAAACAGTCTCAACGCCGGCGACAACCTTGACGGTACGGTGATGCCGTTTGACCTGCCGTCATGGAGCGACACTATGTCTATCATATCGAAACAGGCCGTCATGATTTCGATAAAAGAATGTTATGGCTATCTCACGGCCATAGGCATAGTGATGATGATGCTCATCATTATCCATCATTATCGTCTGCCCGTTATACGTCTGCTGCCGAGAATGGCTGCCATACGACAGTGGATGAACACCGAGAAAACCAACGACCCGAAGGACTCTGTTATTCCTAATAAAGCAGAGGAGGACGACGAGGATGATGATGAAGATTATGAGGATGAGGACGAAGAATACTTAGAAGATAAAAAAGAAAAGGGGAACTGACGGAAGGCAGACACCCCCAACTTAGCCTCTTGCCAGCTCTTCGGAATGAAGAACAAATAAAAGGCTAAAACATTAAGACAGCATAAAAGTTGTAAAATTTTGAACAGTTAAGTATGTTTTATATATATTACTGTTCAAGATTTTACGACTTTTTATTTTACACCTTAACATAAGCATCTTACACAAGCCGCATATATCATCAGGTTTGTTTGCATTTTTCACGTTTTATAATTACATTTGTCCGTAAATAACAAAAACTTGATGATATGAAAGAAATAAAATGTCCTAAATGTCAGAGCGTGTTTCAGGTCGACGAGGCCGACTATGCTTCTATCGTCAGTCAGGTTAAGAATGCAGAGTTTAACGACGAACTCAACAGAAGACTTGAAGAGGTGAGGAAACAATATGACGCCGAACTGAAGGCCGACGTGATGAAGTCGGAACGGACGTTCGGAGAGAAGCTGTCGGCAAAGGATCTTGAAATAGGGAAAAAGGATACCGAAATAGAACGTCTGAAGGCTCAGATAGACAGCATGGCGCAGGCCAAAGCGCTTGAACTGGCTGAAGAGATGAATAAGAAAGACAAGGAAATATCGGAACTGAAAGCCAAGATAGAAAGTACGGCGCAGGCAAAGGCGCTTGAACTGGCAGGAGAGATGAACAAGAAAGACCAGGAAATATCGGAGCTGAAAGCAAAGATAGAAAGCACGGCACAGGCAAAGGCGCTTGAACTGACCGGGGAGATGAACAAGAAAGACCAGGAAATATCGGAGCTGAAAGCAAAGATAGAGAGTATGGTACAGACTAATGCGCTAGAGCTTGCCGGTGAGTTGGCAAAGAAGGACAAGGAAATTTCGGAACTGAAATCCACCATTTCGCAGAGTAAGGATGCCTGTCATATAGCCGTGCTTGAGGAACAACGAAAGTCGCAGGACGCGCTGAAGGAGAAAGACAACAAGATTGTTGAGCTTACGGGTATGGTGAGCATGCAGAAGAATGAGGCTGCACTGCGTGAGAACAGCATTAAGGAGACTTACGAGATGCAGCTGAAACAGAAGCAGGAAGAGGTTGACTACTACAAAGACCTGAAGACAAGGATGTCGACAAAGATGGTCGGCGAGACACTCGAAATACATTGCAGCACGGAGTTCAACCGTATGCGCCCGCTATTCCCCAACGCCTACTTTGAAAAAGACAACGATGCATCGGGCGGCAGCAAGGGCGACTTCATCTTCCGCGACTATGAAGACGGCTTTGAATATATATCCATTATGTTCGAGATGAAGAACGAAATGGATCAGACCGCTACAAAGCATAAGAACGAGGACTTTTTGAAGAAACTCGACGAGGACCGCAGAGCCAAGAAATGCGAGTTTGCCGTACTCGTGTCGCTGCTCGAACCTGAAAGTGAGCTGTACAACACGGGCATAGTTGACATGTCGCACCGCTATCCTAAGATGTACGTCATCCGTCCGCAGTTCTTCATTCCGCTGATAACGTTGCTTGTGCAGACTTCAAAGAAGAGCATAGAGTATCAGCGTGAGCTTGCCATTGCCCGCAGTCAGTCGGTAGACGTAACCAACTTTGAGAGCCGCCTAAACGACTTCAAAGAGAAGTTTGCCAACAACTACCGCCTTGCGAGCGAGAAGTTCAAGACAGCCATCGATGAGATAGACAAGTCGATAACTCACCTGCAAAAGATAAAAGAGGCCCTTGTAGGCTCCGAGCGCAACCTCCGCCTTGCCAACGACAAGGCAGACGGCCTGACGATAAAGAAACTTACACGCAACAACCCGACAATGAAAGAGAAATTTGATGAGGCACGGGCAGTTGAGGAGGATGAGGACGAATAAATCAACGGTGTGTTCTATTGATTTCGGAGTGCATGCTTTTAGTTTTTTAGTATCATGTCACTCCTGCAGAATCAACAGAACACGCCATTATTATTATCAACATAAGGATGCAAAACGCTGCATATAGCATGCAGGGTTTTGCATTTTTATTTTAAATCAGCAACAAGCGCTATTCCCTACTCTCTCGCCTTATGTTTGAACAGCTTAAGAGGTTTGCCGTAGTTGAGCATGCGCCAGATCCACTCCAAGGGGCCGAAAAGGCAGTAATGGAGCCACAAACGGCTTAAGAATGTTTGGAGGATAAATACGGTAAGGGCTATAAGCTCTGTCTGCGAAAGGCCTACGCCGGCACCAAGACCGAATCCTATGCCATAGAAAAGGAACATGCCTAATGCTGACTGACAGATGTAATTGGTCAATGCCATGCGGCCGGGAGCGGCAAGGGCGTGCCATACTGCAGAATGGCTGCTACGAAGATAAAGCAGGCAGAGGGACGACATATAGGCGAAACCGAGCGGATAGACGCTGACGACGTAAAGCAAAGAGTGGGCAGCGTTACCCAAAGGATGACCGCCAACGGCACTCCATGCGTAGACAACAGACAAGGGAAGACCGACACTGAAGCCTATAACCGACACGCGGCGCAACAAGTGCCGGTGAGCTGAGGGGTCGGCATACATCTTCTGACGCCCGATGTAATAGCCTATAAGGAACAGGCCAAGAACCTTAAAGTAGCGGTTGCCGTCGACAAACTCCTGCACTCTTACCAACGCTCCCTGAATAAGAAACTGAAACACCTGAGCGTAACTGTCAGCATCGCGCAGCCAATAGCCGAAGTTTTCTTCTGTTATGCCATACTTGCGGCAGTAATACCACTGAGCCTCAACGGCAGGAGCCGAGAGACTTATGCCGAAGATCTGTGTCAGTGTGTCGACAACAACGGGCAACACAAGGAAGAAGGCAGCCCACGAAAGCATCTTTCGGTTGCTAACGTTTCTGAACAACGGCAGCACCATGCCCATAAGAGCATAAAGCATAAGTATATCGCCGCTCCAGATGAACATAAGATGCAGGAATCCTATGACGAGCAACACGGTCATGCGCCTATAGAACAGTCTGAATGCTCCATCGCCTTTCTGTTCGGCATGACTTATTATTATCGAGAAACCCATACCGAAGAGCAGAGAGAACAGGGTGTAAAACTTGCCGTCGATGAACACATACTGCAAGAAACGCACTATCCTATCCACACCGGCTGAAGGCATTGACGCAGCAACATCGGCCGGCTGAAACGTATAGAGCGAGAACTCGGGATAGTTGGCAAGACAGATGCCAAGTAAGGCAAAACCTCTAAGTGCATCGAGAATGACGTAGCGTTCCGATGGCTTTACTGGGGAAAAGGTTGTTTGGGACATGGGTATATTTTTTAGGAGTTTATGTTTTTAGGAGTTAAGGAGTTATGAAGTTAAGGAGAAGTTCCTTGAGCATAGCGAAAAAAGACAATAGCTTTAGTGATTCTCATCGGGAGTTAAAGGAGTTAAAGGAGTTATCGCCAACAAGTTGGCTAGGAGTTAAAGCCATATGCTTTGTGGATTCTAATCCAAAGATAGACACAAGACATTTGGATTTTTCACTCTTCACTTTTCACTGTTCACTTTCGTAAGGCGCTGTTTAATTTTTACTTTTTAATTTTTAATTGCGCTTGCGCTCCCCGCCTGTTTTTCACATTCACAAGGCAAATCATAATTTGCCATTCTCAACTCTCCATTCTCAATTCACTTCCTGTTTACCATCATCACGCTTATCAGTATCACGGCAAGGCCGGAGAGTTGTATCAGCGTTACGTCCTCATGGCCAAGACCGGCACCGATGACTACGGCTACTACGGGATTTACATAGGCATGAGTGGCAACTTCGGTGGCGGGACGAACACGCAACAGCCAGATGTATGCCGTATATGCCATCATTGAGCCGAAGACTATGAGATAAGATAATGACAGCCATGAAACGGAGGACACTGCGGAGAGCTGCAAACGGCTGAAATCACCCGATAATCCTGCACATAAGGCAAACACAATACCTGCACCGAGCATCTGCCAAGCCGACGATGCCAGTCCGCCTTCATCGCCATTGTCGCGGATATGATATTTCGAATACAGCGTGCCGCATGCCCACGATATACATCCGCCAATAAGCAGAAGCACGCCATACTCATAATGACTGCCGCCGGGCCGTTGCATGTTTAGCTGTTCGAGATAGAGCATTGCCACACCAATAAAACCAAGGACTATGCCTGCCACGGTTGACACACTTCTGAAGTTGCGACGCCATTGAGGAACATCAAGCAACATAATCCACACTGCCGTGGACGAAGCAATTATCGCGACAAGACTGCTGCTGACATAGCGCTGTGCAAACATGATGACGCCCTGGTCGACAAACAAAAGAATGATGCCGCACACAGCCGCCTTCAGGATAAGTCCGCGGCGAAACAGCTGTTCACCCCGCACCTTGCAGGCAACGAGCAATATTGTTCCTGCCACGACAAAGCGCAACGTTCCAAGCACAAACGGCGGAAAGTCGCGCAGGCATACTCCGATGAAATAATATGTTGAGCCCCACACGACGTATATAAGGAAGTAGGCTACAATTATCGCAATGCGGGATGGCGGATGTGTCATAGGCAGATTGTTTGGTCAATAGTAATAATTTTCAGGCTCAAAGCAGCGCACCTGCCCATGCGGCCGGCACGTTGCACGGTGTACGTCAGCGCCATAACCCCTACTGTCAGCCTCTTGTCTTTATCTCGCAGTCGGCAGGAGCCTTGATGTTCTCGTCGATGGTTACCGAACCAATCGAGTCGGCCACTATCACGCCCGATGTCGGGTTCTTTATGTTGGTGATGGCTCCGCGGATGTCGGCTTTAAGCGTAGAATACTCGAAGGCTCTGTCGCACGCACTGTCGAAGGTGCAGTTTTCAAGCACCAGGTCGTGGGCGTAGCACAGCGGCTGCTCGCCTGAGATATGGCAGTTTACAAGGCGCAGGTTGCGCGAGTGCCATCCAAGATACTCACCGTTAAGCTCCGAGTCGTATATGGTAACGTTCTCCACCTCCCAGAAGGCATCCTTCGTTGTTATCTTCGCATTGTGTATCTCAACGTTCTTGACATACTGGAACACGTATTTGCTGTCGCTCTCAAGTCCGTCCACACGTATGTCGTTGCTGAACATAAAGGGATAAGTGCCGCCGTGCAGCTTCAGGTTCTTCACGTTGATGCGGTTGCAGCGCCAGAATATCTCGTCAGCGTCGTTTATCTCAACGTTTTCGATGTCAATGTCGTTCATCTCGCGAAACATCTTCGGCGCGTCTATCACGGTGTTCTTCATCGTAAGATGGTCTGAATACCACAATGCCGAGCGTCCGCCAACGGCAAAATAGCAGTTGTCTATCGTGAATCCGTGTACATGCCAGAACGGATAGTTGCCCTCAAAGCGGCAGTTGGTTGCCACGATGTTGCTACATTCCTTTATTGCCGACTCGCCTTCGCGTATGGTGACGTTATTGATGTGCAAATCGTGCGACGCGAACAACGGGCGTTCGCCTCCAAATTCAGTATTCTCAATCAGTTTCATAATTATATCAGGTTTATTTCGTTTTTATTGTTTTGCCAAAACATGCCAGCCCATATTCCATTGTCTCCTACACGCATATTTTACGCCCCGGCATAGTGATTATTTATTTTTCTTGTGCAAAAGTACATATTATCGAAACAAAACGCTGTATCTAATTTACTGATTAGATTAAACAATTAACGGAAAATAATATTAAGACCGAATCAGCCGTTATGATTCAGCCTGAACGAACAAAACAGATAAAAGCCATGCGCTGCCTGAAAGCTGATAAGGATTAAACACACACCTTAGAATGTCCTTAACCCTATACATCAACACGACACAGCATAATATTGCGTTGTTAAAATCCGCCCAGCTCTATGCGCCTTACAATACCAAGGTCGGCAGCTGCCCAGTCTACGGTATGAAGCTCCTGCGCCCCGAGCCATCTGTATTCAGTATGCTCTTTCAGTTTGAAGTCATCCGCCAACGGCTCGCACAGATAGGCGTTGAGCGTTATCGAGAAGTCGGGATAATCGTGACTTACCGCCACGAGCCTGTCGCCCACCGATATGTCGTAGTCTAATTCCTCTGCCATTTCACGCCTCAGTGCCTCCTGCGGTGTTTCGCCCGGCTCTATCTTTCCGCCCGGAAACTCGTATTTGTAGCTTGTGTAACTGTATTTGGTACTGCCCTTTCTCACGCAGAAATATTTTCCGTCTTTGCGTATCACGGCCGCCACCACGTCATAATGCTTAGCGTTCATATTCAGTCTTTCTCCTTTGCTTTGTTCTTTTCGTGTGCATGCAGACTACTGTCATTCGCCCTGCCCTTCTGCACTTTTGCGCCGCACGGCAAGCTCTGCCTGCATCTTCTCGTTGAAGCGTTTTGTTATAGGATAAGACAACACCGACGCAAGGGCTATGCCGTAAACCACTGCAGGCACTATGCTCGACACGAGGCGTATACCCTCAACAGCCAGGCTGCTCTGTATGGCCGTGCCGCCCGACACGTAGCCGAATGCCGACAGCAGTATGCCCGACAAGGCTCCGCCGAAGCCTAATCCCATCTTCAGCGCGAACATTATGCCCGAGAAACAGAAGCCCGTGGCGCGGCGGCGGTTGAGATATTCCATATAGTCGGCAACATCTGCCACCATTGCCCACATCAGAGGTATCGTGGGGGCATAAGACAGACTCTTGAGTATGCACAGCACATAAACCATTACAACATTGTCGGGCGAAGGCAGATAGAACAGCGCCTGAAACAGCACAGTTAGCGACAGGCACACTATATATACGGTCTTCTTGCCCAACTTGCCGGCAAGCCATCCCGAAAGGAACACCACGCCAACAAATTGCATCACGGCATTGAGTATGTTGAACAGCGAGAAGCCTGCCGAATAAGCCTCGCGCTCGGTATCAGCGAGTCCTAGACCGTGCAGCAACTCATAGAGCGAATGCTGGTCGAGATAGCTTTGGAAATAGAAGTTCATCGACGAGCCGAACATCGCCAGCGAGGTGTACACGGCAAGACACAGCACAAACATCACGCGCCACGACACGTTGCCGAAGGTTTCCCTCACGTCTTCCCTCACGCTCGACTTCTGCTGCGGCGGCTGGGCTATGCGCTCCTTTGTGGTGAAGAAGGTTATGAGCAGACAGATAAAGGCGATGAAGGCAAACAGCAGTATGGTGCGGCTCCATCCGCGGCTCGCGTCGCTCCCTCCCAGCCGGTCGATCAGCGGCAGCGTGAAGCCCTGCACGGCAAACTGGGCGATGGTGCTTGCCACAAACCTAACCGTATTGATGCTTGTGCGCTCCTTTATGTCGGCCGTCATCACTCCCCCGAGCGAGGCGTAGGGCGTGTTGTTGAACGAATACATCATCAGCAAAAGCACATACGATACGGCTGCATAAACGGCAAGCAGCGTCTTGTCCTGTATGTCGGGTCTGTGGAAGGCGAGGATGTAAAACAGGCAGAACGGCAGTGCCGACGCCAGTATCCACGGGCGGTATTTGCCCCAGCGCGTATTGGTGCGGTCGGTCAGTATGCCCACTATCGGGTCGGCAAAGGCGCTCACCATCGGCGCCACCAACAACACCGAGCCGGCTATGGCACCGTTGAGTCCGAACACGTCGGTATAAAACTTCAGCTGATATATCATTATCATCTGAAACACCAGGTTGGCTGCAAGGTCGCCCAATGAATAGCCAACCTTCTCTCCGAAAGAAATCTTACCGTTGTATGAGTTTTTCGTTGACATCGTTTATCAAGATTAGTGTTTTCATGGCATGTGCGCCTGCGCTGTATCGCGGTCTTATCGCCGGCTTATGCCTTGCCGAAAGGCTCACGGCTGCGGCGCACAATGTCTTTTGCGCGAACAAAAGTAACAAAAAATCCTGATTGAACCGACGAAATAAGTGATTTTATACAATTATTCGATAAACCTAACCGGCTGTGCCATAATGATGTTGAGCATCAAGCCTGACTTAAAGTCGGCATGACGGCATAATCAGATAATCTACATGTTGACATAAGCCACGGGATTTTGCTTGTGGTAAAACAATTTTCCTACGCTTTTATCAAGGTATGGTGAATCAGTAAGCTCTTCTCCTTCAAACTCCCAGCGGCCTTCATATTTCTTGCTGTCTGTAATATACCAGCGCAACGGTCTGTACACGCCAATAATCAGTCCGTCGCTTACAGCAAACACATATTCGGCTCTCTTAACGCGCAGGCCGTTCACACGCCAATATTTTCTGGCACATTCATATATGCTGCCTCTTTCTTTGTTTCGGTAAGTCTTGGTTACATTAAAACAAACCACCCTTTCATTTATCTTTCCGATAATGCCTAAATCTTCATTTACAATTTTTTCCATTTCATCTGAATTTTTAATTTTTGCCGTCCGCCGGTCAGCACGTTGTTTTATCCATAATCACATTAACGTTTTCATCAGTCGTCCTGCTGTCTGCCATTATGTTTCGCCCGTCAGTCTTTTTTTTTTTCATTCGTCCATACCCAATGCCACATTCAAAATTCTGTCATAGCCATTAATATAGTCTGTGGCATAAACGGGGATTGTTATGTCGGGCTTAATGCCTCTTGCGTGATGCGGTTCACCGTCCATACAGCGCATTAGCATCCCTGTCATTGAGAAGGGAAACAGAGGCAGCAAAAACTGCGTCATGTCGCCCGTCGTACCGGCAGTGGTCTGCCCTGCAATCTTGCCCAGCTTATAATGGCGCACCATCATTAATATGGTCTCGCCCCAGCTTACAGTTGCTCCATCGCACAAGAATGTTGCGGGCAGGGCTATGTGCGGCTGTCGTGCCTTTAGCGTTTCGCTGTCTATGCGCCATGTAACATTTTGCTGATATGGAAAATTGTTTATCGCAACTTCAGTGGCAGGAGCCTTTGCGTCGGCTGCAATAAGATGAGCCAGGATGTCTTCAAACTGATAAGTGGGAAGTCCGCGCAAGTCGAAACACAACCCTCTGACATCGGGTGTCAGTGCCGACAGAAACAGTTTCTCGTTCAGCTCGCGCGACGTGGCGTCTACATACAGTATTCCGTTCTCTAATTTCCTTACAGGCTGTCTCTCCTTATCCGCATTCTTAATGTTCTGGCTCTGTGCATATAGAGTGTCCTCATGTGTCTGTCCCGAAGCATCGACGATCTGAATGACAAAAGGCGTGCCGTATTCGGCTGAAGACAGCATCTTTTCCGCAGCCATCTTGTCGCGATGGACTTCTGTGGCGGCATTGGTTATCTGTCTGCAATAACGCAGACGTTCTGATGCCTGCTGACCGTTTACGGCATTGAGTATGCGCCACGGCTGTCTGCCGTCTGTCCCCATTCTTACAAGCAGTGTGTCGTTCACCACCTTTGTCTCGGCTTCAGCGTAAAATTCGGGCAGATAGGTTGACATGATACCTGAAACATTCATATCTCTGAGCACAAACATATGCCCGTCCTTAACTGGATTCATAAAACGGCAAAGCGTATCATACCATTCCACAAGCGACTCAAAAGTATTTATGCCTGCCATTTGAACGGCTTTTTGCATATATCTTTCCAATCGGTTGTCCCAATCAAGACTGTCTTCTTCGTAATACGGATAAAAATGTCTTACTATGTTCCAGCGTACTGTTACGTCAGCCACTCTCACTGCCTTGTCAGACAGCAGTCCGAAAATTAGCCGTCTTCTTTTTGACAAAGCCTTATCGTCAATCTGATGATTCTTCCAATAGTCCTTTGCGTCTGCAAGCAAACGGCGTGTTGCCTTACGGTCAAACTTGTCTTCGGGCAGCGCATGCTGTACGTTAAGGTATTTTCCTTCGCCAACAGGATATGAGTAATATCTGCATGCTGAAGGCACGGCTGCCGTATCTGTGCTGCCGGAAACCGTTAGGAGTTTCTTGTAATAGGGTATATAGTCGGCTAGTCCGGGCATAAGCAGTTTGGCAAGAAAAGGAACATTAAGCTCGCCCGAACCGCTATAGCTGTAATACATGGCACGGCTGCCCGGGCATGTGCCGTTATCACCTGGCGAAACAGGCACGGCAGTGAGCGACATTGTAGGGGCAAGCGGCTTGAACACTGTCTCCAAAGGTTGAGTCTCCGCCCTGTCTGCAAGCAGCGCACACACTTTCATCCAGTCGCTTTCCGACCAGTCCTGTGTATATGGATTGGGCGAAAAGTAACGGACTATGCCATACGTGCGGGCAAACTCCACATATCGGGATATATCTGCAGCCGCGACATCGGCCACGAACGCAAACATGCCGAACAACAACAGAATTATTTTGTTTTTCATATCATATACACATTTAAAGAATATCGCCAGTCATAATATTGCGTTACCAATGCTGTCATGATACTTTTAACATCAAAGAATCAAACAAAAAGTGGAGTATTTTTGTCGAAAAGCTTTTATTAAATTCTTCTGAATCTATTAATTAAGGCAACCAATATCAGTACGCAGAATATGGCGATAATGATGAATCTGGTCTGATTCATAATATCGGCATAGAAACTGCTGTCGGGGCTTATATAATCTATAACGCATGATACAGAATTGTTCACCAGGTGCATGCCGAAGCACACCATGACGTTGCGCGTTTTATAATAAACCCAGCCTAAAAGTATTCCGCTTAAGAATGTACCGATAATCAGGCTCGGATAAAAATGCAGTATTGCGAACATAAAGGAAGAAATCAGAATACCTATCCACGGATTTTTCTTCCATTGAAGAAGTTTTTCTTCTATACCTCCGCGAAATACTATTTCTTCTGCCAGCGGAGCCAGAATGCCGATGCCTATTATACTTGCAAAAGAAAGCTGTTCATTAGCCGCAACGGCTTCGCTATAGTCGTTGATGTTTAATGCCGAAACAAAAAGGTTGAGCGGCAATATTGAAGCCAACGACATCAGCATTGCCATCAGATAAACAGATGTGGGGGAGTTATTGGAGCCATTTTGACCGAAAGACGGCAACTTCACATATTTTCTCTTTATAAAAAGTGCGGCGATAAGCAGATTGCCAAGAATCAGCGTAATGGTGTCCATGCTGCTTGACTGCATTACGTCCTCTATCGGCATGTTGTTGTTGAGTACATAGTTCTCAAAAATCCAGCCTGCAACATATACAACAGCCGGAACAAGTATCGATACGGCAAGAATGTATAACGCGTAATACGTTATGGCGACAAATGGTTTTGGCTTTGTTTCCATCATATTTATAAGTTCTTCATATTTTATTTAAGGCATCGGCAAAAGTCTGTCACTATTGTTGCCAGCCGAAATTATGCCTGCAAATATATAAAATTATTTGTCTCGTAGCCTGCTAATCTAAAAAAAATATAGACAAGCCCGGCTAAGAGCAGTCTTTTTCGCACACCAAATTAATTCTCATTTTTTTACGCTTTTCCTTTTATTTCATAATTTATTTTTATCTTTGCCGCGGATATGACACTACGATCACGAACGCTGACAAGAACATTCGCCGTAATGTTTATTACCGTGTTTATGGCTTATTATGCCATAATCTCGGTTTATGCCCACGTGCATATCGTCAACGGAGTGATGGTGGTACACTCCCACCCCTTCAAAGGCAAGCACAGCCACACTTCGGGACAGACGCTTGTGCTGCATTATCTCACTCAATTTCAGTCGCTCGAAGCAGGGACGGCTGTAGAAATTGAGGCTCCCGACGTAAAACTTATTCACAGAAGCTACAACGTTTATGTTGTGGCACACGCCCTGCCCTGCTACAATTCGGGCATCTACCTGCGCGCGCCTCCCGTTTCTTCATTTTCATAAATCATTTTATCCCTAATCGTCAGTTTTAATTCTGTCGGATTTTTGTTTTATATTGGGCGGATTGATGTATGGCTTTTAACAGGCATAGCGCATTGTGCCAAGAAAAGCCATACGGCATGACGCCTATAGAAAACCTGAAGACGGCTGAAAGCATTAAGGCACAATATTGATACGACGATGTGCTGCCTGATGACGATTTTTAGGGTTATCTCAACATTTTTATTAATGCTGTGACGACATGGCGTGCCGTGCCGTCATGGACGGATATTCCGTATTTATAAGTAAACAGAAATGAAGAAATATATCTTACTTTTACTGACGTGCCTTATGTGCGCGTCGGCAGGGACGGCCCGTCCCGTTGAGCCTAACACGGTGAAAGAGGGCAACATAATAACAGGACACGTTATTGAGAAAGACACAGAGAAAAGTCTGGCCTACGCCACTATATTGATTGTTGAAAACGGCATGGGCACCGTTACGGGCGACGACGGCCACTTTCGCCTGAAAGACGTGCCGGCAGGCAAATACACGCTGAAGGTGCAGCTCATGGGCTATGCCTCGCAGACCAAGACTGTGGTGGTGAGCAACGAATATACGGTTGACCTGCACTTCGTGATGGAGAAAGAGGACATATTGATGGACGAGGTGGTGGTGTCGGCCAACAGAAACGAGACCAGCCGAAAAGAGGCGCCGGTGGTGGTGAACGTGATGAACAGCAAGCTGTTTGAGACGGTCAACTCTACCGACCTTGCCAAGTCGCTCTGCTATCAGTCGGGACTGCGCGTTGAGAACAACTGCCAGAACTGCGGCTTTCCGCAGGTAAGAATCAACGGTCTTGAGGGGCCTTACTCGCAGCTGCTCATCAACAGCCGTCCGGTGATGAGCGCCCTGTCGGGCGTGTATGGTCTCGAACAGATACCCGTCAGCATGATTGAGCGCGTAGAGGTGGTGCGCGGCGGAGGCTCGGCGCTGTTTGGCGCCAATGCCGTGGGCGGCACCATCAACATTATAACCAAAGACCCTGTTAACAATTCGTTTCAGGTCAACTCTACAATGTCTAACCTCGGCGGCAAAACCTGGGAGCAGTATGTGGGCGCCAACGCCTCGCTCGTGTCTAAAGACCGCACATACGGCGTGGCCTTCTATCAGGCTTACCGAAACCGCAACCCTTACGATGCCGACGGCGACGGGTTCTCGGAGCTGGGCAAGCTCAACATGAACACCTTCGGACTGAGGGGATATTACCGCCCGACGCAGTTCAGCCGACTGAGCATTGAGTATCACACCACCAACGAGTTTCGCCGCGGAGGCAACAAGTTTGACCTTCAGCCGCACGAAACCGACATAACCGAGCAGACGCGACACGTGATAAACAGCGGCGGACTGACTTACGACATATTCATGAACGAATACAGGCACAAGCTGTCGGTGTACGGCTCGGTGCAGCATACCGACCGCAACAGCTATTACGGCGCGGGCATGGACGCCAACGCCTACGGCACTACCGACGACCTTACGGCAGTGGGCGGAGCCATGTATTCAGGCAACTTTGACCACCTGCTGTTCTCGCCTGCCACGCTTACGGGAGGCTTTGAATATCAGTTTAACTCGCTTCACGACGTGATGACGGGCTACGGCCGCGACCTAAAACAATATGTGAGGATTGCCGGGGCGTATCTGCAAAACGAATGGAAGATGAGACAGCTGACGCTGCTTGCCGGATTCAGACTCGACAAGCATAATCTTGTTGACAACGTGATATTCAGTCCGCGCGTCAACATGCTGTGGAAACCGTCAGACAAACTTCAGGGCCGACTGACATGGTCTACGGGATTCAGGGCGCCTCAGGCCTACGACGAAGACCTGCACGTGGCTGCCGTGGGCGGCGAGGCAATGATGATAAAGCTGGCCGACGGACTGAAGCCCGAACGCTCAAACAGCTTCAGCGGCTCGATAGACTGGGCCTTCAGCCTGGGCCATTTCAGTTCTAACCTGCTCATAGAGGGCTTCTACACCATGCTCAACGATGTGTTCCATCTCGAAGAGACCGGCTTCGACCCGACTACGGGCACCAAGATACAGGAGCGCCGCAATGGTCACGGGGCACGCGTGTACGGAGCCAACATAGACTATAAGATAGCCCACGACAAGGAGGCGCAGCTGCAGCTTGGCCTAACCGTGCAGCAAAGCCGCTACACCGAGGCACTGGCATGGAGCAGCGACCCCGATGTGGCGCCTACAAAGCGCATGACGCGCACGCCCGACTGCTACGGCTACTTTACGTTTACGTCGGCTCCGATACGAAACTTCGACTTCGCCGTGTCGGGTGTCTACACGGGCAGCATGCTTGTGCCCCACTTCGCGGGATATATAGACAAAGACAGAATGGAGAAGTCGCCCGACTTTATGGAGCTGAACCTGAAACTCAACTACACCTTTGTGCTGAACGACCATCTGAAACTGCAGCTCAACGGCGGCGTAAACAACATATTCAACGCCTTTCAGAAGGATTTAGACAAGGGTGCGGAGCGCGACTCTAAATATTTTTACGGCCCTACCCAGCCGCGCACGCTGTTCATTGGCGTGAAGATATTTAACTGACGGGTAGCGCCATACTTACCACAAACAGGCCGTCAGGCAGAAAATGGCTAAAAACCGGCAAGCCGTCTGATGCTTTCAGTCGTCTTATGCTGTCATGCAGGGTATTGCCCCATGCTTTTATTTTCGCCGTCTGACGCCATTTGTGCCTGACGTCCTCAACCTGATACCGGCCCGCCGTATGTGCCCGAAGCCTCTGAAACTGTGAGGCTGCCTGAGCTCATACGGCGGGCTGACGTGTTTTCTCTGCAATGATTATGTCGTATATCGGCAAGCAAGATTTTACATTTTCATGCTTTAATACAAATCTTTCATTATTATTCAGCCCCGTTTTTTGCTTTCTATTGAACCGATTTTCGTCCGGCTTTTCGCCTGTACAACTTATTAAATCAAGAATTTGCCGACGGCTGCAATTACCGCGACAGACACAGGAAATAAGAACATGGGGACGAAAAGTATTTACATTTTTCGTGTACAGAGTTTTCTTTAAAAGAGAAAGTAGAGTTATAACAGATGTTAAGAAACAGATAATCAGACAATAACAAATTAACATCAGTTTACACATTCAGCCTTTTTACACCCTAAAATCAGTGGTTTTAATGGTCTTAATCAGGCATTTCGGAGCAACAAACCTATGGTTTTAGAGGCATAAACCTATGGTTTGTTACCCGTAAATGGCCGAGTTATGTTTTTTAACATTTACGTTTTTGTACATAAATCTGCATAAGTGTCGCCATATCAATCACTTAACAGAAATATGAAAAAACGGGCATTTTTTCACTTCAAACGGCAATATTGCGCAGCCGAAGGCAATTCTCAGAGCATCAAAATCAAAAAGTTTTCTGTTTTCTTTTTCCGTCCTGTACGTCGGCAGAACACTGAAGGCACATCGCACGGCGATGTTTCTCAGAAATAATATTATCTTCTTGACCAATATATTAATTGTTTGTAATGATCACATTTTTATCATCTTCAGGAAAATTATATTTTTCCTTAAGTAAAGTATACAATTCAGAGGCAGATATATTATCAAAATATCCGTCAATCTTTTCTTTAAGTTCTTTATCTAATTTCATAATTATTTTTCTTCATTTCCCTTCTTGGACGTCATTATTCTACTAAATAAACATCGCACGGCGAAGTTTCTTCCTCTCAGCCGTTATGCCACAAAAATGTCATACGGTCTTGTTCTTGCCCAACAGAAAGCGCGAAATGCCTATGAAGTCGAGCAGACGGGCAAGGGCAAAGCAGCCCGCAAGGACAAAGACCACCGCGACCACCATGAACGAGAGAGCCGTGGGGTCGAACGCAAAGAGCGGTATGAACGCCTTAGACAGGAGAGTGAATATGGGCGAAAAGAGCAGAATGATAAGCGTGTGGCGGCCAATATAAAGCACAAGTCTGCCCACGCGGACATGGCGAAAGACAAAGAGGAGCAGACTGACGACGAGCCACACTATAGCCATTCCGGCAGGCGTGGCACGGTCGAAGTTGTTGCTGTCGAGGCAGAGCAGCGCAAGCGGCACAAGGGTGAGCGGAGTCTTTGACGCGAACACCGAAAGAACGTTGAGTCCCGAACGCCTCAACGCCGCGCCAATAATGAAGTAGACGGCATTGGCAAACGACAGCAGACCGACGCCGCCCGATGACAGCAGCCAGCAGACAAGGGCGAACAGCGCCACCGACTCGGCAGGGCGGCGCACATAGCGCATGATGACATAACAGAAGACCTCGAGCAATATGAGGGTGTGGATAAACCAGTAAGGGCCGACAGGATGAAGCAGCAGTCTGTCTAAGAACACGCCCGGCGTAAGACTGTCTATATGCTCCCTTATGGGCAGCAGCGACGCCATGACTATATAGCCCGACTCCATGACGGCATAGGGCACGGCGAGCCACAGCAGATAGCTGCCGAAGCGGCGCCACGGCTTGGCGGTGTTGGCAAGATAGCCAGCGAGAAACAGAAATGCCGGCATGTGGAACGTATACACAAACTTCTTGGCAACGGGGTGCATGTCGCCGAAATATGCCAGATGAAAAACTATCATCAGCACGATAAACACACATTTAAGAAAGTCGAGCTCGTCAATACGCTTGCGTTCGGTTGTCATAATTATGTCTGTTATTTTTATTAAAAAACAATGCAAAATTACAAATTTATAGCGAAAAACCTGCCATAACGCCCATAATTTATCCCAAACCGTCTGTCTGACCGCACATGAAGTTTTTATCTGTCCTGCCGCGCACGTTGTCTCCATTGGCACCCTCCGGTTGTCTTACGGCACATAATGCGTAACAACAGCCGCAACGGCCCGGGCATAAAAAACTTTTATTGTTTTTTTCGCTGTTATAAAAAATATGATGTACCTTTGCAGATGCACGCCGGATATGCCGCCACGAGGCTTACCCGACCATGACAAGCCATAAAGCAGCCGTGAGGAAAGCGCGGCAGCCGCGGACAAACTGTTAAGAAAACAAACGTTCCTAAAATAAGTCAAATTTATTAATTCAGAATTTAAGCCTTTGATTATGAAAACCATGTTGCGCCTTATATTCATGCTGATATTATATCCCGCCACAGCCGCGGCACAGCCCGACATGATTGTGGAACACTACACCAAGGACAACGGTCTGCCGAGCAACACGGTGTATTGTGCCCATAAGGACGGCGACGGCTTTGTGTGGTTCGGCACATGGCACGGCCTGTGCTCGTTCGACGGCGCGGAGTTTACGCCCTTCATAACGCGCATAAGCCACAAGTCGGACATGCCGCCGCGCAAGGTGCGCAACATCATAGGCGACAAGGACGGATATCTGTGGATACGCAACACGGACAACCATCTGTACCTGTTTAACAAGTATGCCGAGACTTACCGCGACGTCTACAACGAACTGAAGAAGCAGGCGCGCAACGTGCAGGTGATAAAGATTCAGGCCATGGACAACGGCCGCACCCTGCTGCTTACGCGCAGCAAGGACATCTTTGAGGCGTATGTAGGCAGCGGAGGGAACATCGTGGTGAGAAAGATATTCGACGCAAGACGGCACACCGACCCTGCCACAATGAAACTGAAGACCAACATACTGGGCGAGAACGGCCGCTACGTCTATTGGCTGAGCAAGAGTCTGACGGTTAACACCATAACCAAGAAGAACGGGCGCAGGCTGCTCGGCAGGCTCAACAGCGACCGCCGCTTTACGTGCTTCAAGAAGAAGGGGCAATATATATGCGCCGGAACGGCATCGGGCGGCATATACATCATAAACGCCGACAACGGCAAGACAGAATATTACAGGTTTAAGGGCATGGGCTCGCCCGTGTCGAGCATCAACATAATGAACGGACGGGTGTTCTTCACCACCCCGTCGGGTCTCTACTCTTTTGCCAAAGGCTCGGCGCCAAGCCTCATCACGCAGCAGGCAGCCGACATAACGCAGTCGTTCACCGACAAATACAACAAACTGTGGCTGTGCTCCGAAAGAGGAGTGCTGATATGCCACGACCCAAAGACGTCTACATCGCAGACGTTCACCATGCCGGCCGACAGTCTGTTTGCCGAGATGAAATTCAGAGACACGGGCGCCAACGGCCTGTTCATACTGATGCGCAACGGCGAGGTGTGGCGCTATAACCATCAGACGCACATGATGCAGAACATCAACCGGCAAAAAGAGTTCAGCAACTATATTGCCGAGCCTCACTTCTTCGACATCGACATAGATCCCAACGGCATATTGTGGCTGTCGTCAACGAGCAGCGGCGTATATAAGGTGTGCTTCCCCCACTACAACTTCAGGTTTATGTTTCCGGGCATGCTCATCAGCAGCGGCGAGAGCGACAACAACGGCATACGTGCCGTGTATCAGGCGCGTAACGGCGACCTGTGGATTGGCACACGCAAGGGCGAGCTGTTCTGCATGGACTTCAGAACGCACAACATAAAGCGCAGGTTCGGCAGCGGCGAAATTGGTCCGGTGTATCACATAATGGAAGACAACCGGGGCAACTACTGGTTCTCGACAAAGGGCGCCGGACTGATAAAGGCAACACCCGACGCCATGGCTCCGCAGGGACTGCGCATAACACGATACACCAACAGGCGCGGCGACCGCAACTCGCTGAGCAGCAACCGCGTCTACTTCACTTATCAGGACAGCCGCGGACGTATATGGGTGTGTACATTTTACGGCGGACTCAACCTCATTGAGGAACGGGGCGGCAAGACCATATTCAGAAACAGGCACAACGGATTCGGCACTTATCCGCGCTACGACCTCTACACCGACGTGCGCTCGATAACCGAAGACCGCAACGGCAGAATGTGGGTGGGCACGACAGACGGACTGATGTCGTTCGACGGAAAGTTCAACAGGCCTTCTGACATAAAGTTTGAGACCTACCGCGACAGCCACAGGTCGGGAGCCATGGCTAACGACATCTTCACGATGTATAAAGACCATAAGGGATATATATGGATGGGCATATTCGGCAGCGGCCTCAGCAAAATTGAATATTATGACGAGAAGAGCCGGCAGCCCGTGCTTAAGACGTATATGATAAACGAGAAACAGGGCGGCGACGTAATATCGTCTATCGTGGAGGACAAGAGCCACTGCCTGTGGGTATGCACCGAGAACGGACTGGCAAGCATGCGCCCCGGCTCGTCGTTTCTGAAGAGCTACGACCGCTTTGCGGGCTTTCCCGAGGTTAACATAGAGGACAACACGTCGATATGCCTGCAAAACGGCAACATACTTATAGGCTGCCGCCAGGGCCTGCTGTCGTTTAATCCTGAGACGGTGAGAAACGACAACGACTCGCGCTACACCACGTTCATCACAGGCTTCAAGGTGGTAAACCGCGAGCTGTGGGACTTTAATCCGCCCATATTTGAAGGCTCGCTCAAGTATGCCGACAAGATTGTGCTCAGCCACGACCAGTCTACGTTCACAATAGAGTTTGCCGCCCCCTACTACGCCGACAACACCATGATACCTTACACCTATATCCTGGACGGATATGAGGAGCAATGGCACAACAACGGCTCAAACCGCATTGCCTCGTATGCCAACGTGCCGCCCGGACACTATAAGTTCAGGGTGAAGGTCAACGACAACAACTCGCCCGAACGGGTAATCGAGATAATCATCACGCCGCCGTGGTGGGCCACATGGTGGGCTTACACCATATACACCCTGCTGGCTGTCTATGGCGCGCTGCGCCTCGTGATGTATATGATCAGGATGCGCAACGAGGTGTATATCAACGACCGCCTGGCCGAGCTGAAGATACGTTTCTTCACCAACGTTAGCCATGAGCTGCGCACGCCGCTGACGCTCATCAAGGGACCTGTTGAGGAACTGAAGAACAACGAGAAGCTGAGTCCGGCCGGCAAGGAGTATGTGTCGCTGATCGACCGCAACGCGCGCAAGATGCTGCAGCTCGTAAACCAGATACTCGACTTCCGCAAGATTCAGAACGGCAAGATGAAGATGCACGTGTCGTATGTCGACCTCAACGCCATGATTGAGCAGCTCATGCAGGAGTTCAGGGTGCTTGCCGAGGAACGCGACATAGCCTTTGTGTTCGACAAGGCTGAAGAACACGTAACGGCATGGTGCGACGCCGAGAAAATAGCCATAGTGCTGAACAATCTGCTGAGCAACGCCTTTAAGTACACCGGCGAGGGCGGCAGGATATGCATAGCGCTCGAACACGACTACGACAGACAGATATGCACGATGAGGGTTGAAGACGACGGCGTGGGCATACCCAAATCGCAGCTCGAGGTGATATTCGAGCGTTTCTCGCAGGCAAGCAACAAGACATCCGACGACAACGCCTACGCAGGCACGGGCATCGGACTGTCGCTCTCGAGAGAGTATGTCAACATACACCACGGACGCATCTGGGCAGAAAACATAGACGGAGGCAAGGGCGTGGTGTTCTCGGTTGAACTGCCTACAGGCCGCGACAACTTCAACGGGAAGGACATTGAGGTGTACTTCGACGACAGCACTGCAGAAAACAGGACCGCTGACGAAGGCGACAACGGCGAGGAAGACACAATGACGCAGAAACAGGAGGACGCGACACGCGACGATCTGCCGACGATAATGCTCATTGAAGACAACATTGACATGTGCCGCATGCTGCAGCTGCAGCTCAGAAGCAACAGCTACAACGTGCTGACGGCGCACGACGGTGAGGAGGGACTGAAAAAAATATATCAGCATCACCCCGACATCATAATAACCGACCTGATGATGCCGGGCATGGACGGCATGCAACTGCTGCGCGCCGTAAGGCAAGACTTCAACATAAGTCATATACCGGTGATTGTGCTGACGGCAAAGAACACCGAGGAAGACAAGCTGACGTCTGTCAGGAGCGGCGCCAACGCCTTTATAGCCAAGCCTTTCAGCAGCAGCTATCTCATGGCAAGGATTAACCAGCTGCTCGAGGAGCAGCGCATATTCCAGCGCAAGATGGTGGTGCAGACCACGGTGGAGAATACGGCAGAGGCTGACGGCGACTCTTACGAACAGCATCTCGTAAAGAAGGACATCGAGTTTGTACACAAGATTCATGACATTATTGAGAAGAACCTCAACTCTAACGACTTCAACATCGACACCATTGCCGGCACCATTGGCCTTAGCCGATCGGCTTTCTTCAAGAAGCTGAAGAGCCTTACGGGCTTTGCACCGGTAGACCTCGTAAAGGAGATAAGGCTGAACAAGGCTGCGCGCCTTATAGAGACAACCGACGACAGCATAACAGAGATAGCCTACTCAGTAGGTTTCCGCGACGCCGGCTACTTCGGCAAGTGTTTCCGCAAGAAATATGACATGACGCCCAAAGAATACAGGGCCGAAAAGCGCCGCACGCAACAGCAATAGCATTGCCGGAATTATGGCACGAAATAAAGCGACGGAACGAAATAAAGCTATGCCAAGAAATAAGACTTTAGCACTAAATAAAACTTAAAAGCAGACATAAGGCTAAGGAACAGCATCAAAAAACACTCTTCATCATCCTGCCTTCCGCCCCATTCGTCGGTATAAACCGGAATGGACGGAAGGCACGTTGATTATATACAAACAGACAACACAACAAAACTAACTTTCTTTACAATATTGCAATAACATCGCTACGGCAGCAAATCATCTATGATAAAAGTATATTTTTTTGCTTTAAAAGAATAAAACTACAGTTTTTTTTCGTATATTTGGGGTGCCGTACAACGGAACGGACAATGACGACTATGTGGACGGTGAAGGCTTCTGCTGTGACGACGGCTCGATTGAAGCTACCATGGCTCAGGCCAACGCACTGGAGGACAACTTCCAGGAAGGCGACGCCTACGAGAACCTGCAGTTCTACTACCATACCGACCATCTGGGCAGCAGCAGCTACATCACCAATCTGGACGGAGAGGTGGTACAGCACATAGAGTACGTGCCGTTCGGCGAAGTGTTCATTGAAGAGCGGAACAACACGTGGAACACTCCGTACCTCTTCAACGCCAAGGAATTTGACGAGGAGACGGGGTTATATTACTACGGTGCGAGGTACTACGACCCGAGACTGGGCTTGTGGATGAGTGCAGATCCTGCGGAAGAAAAATATCCTGATATATCATCATATGCATATTGCTTTAATAATCCATTGAAAATCATCGATCCAATAGGAACGGACACTGTTGATTTATTACCTCCTTCAGGATATAGTATGGATAATCAGCTTCTACGTTTGGACATGAAATACTTGGATGACGACCCTAATGTGATAAACGTATGGGGACACGGAAGCAGTGAGGGTATAGATTATAATGGGCTTATTATTAAAACTGCGGAAAAATTAGACGAAGTGCTTAAGGAGCATAGTTCAGTTTGGAAAAACCATAAACAGGGAGACGATGCAATAATTGTCTTGCATTCATGCTCTACATCTGAATTTGCAAAAAAAGTATCAGAGAGCGAAATTTTTGAGAATGTCCTGATAATTGCGCCTAACAGGAATGTTCAAGTACGGTATACGTCATTGGGGAAGAAGAAAGTCGGAAGCAAATTGGAACAGTATGTGAGATATGTACATACAGGCGTGTCAAACAGCAAAACTTCTAATTATGCGAATGACACTGGCTTGTGGATTGGATATAAAGGAGGTGAATTCTACAAAGCATATAAAGGCAATTTTTATGGACGGAATGCAAGTAACAATAGGCCTGGAGGAAAAGGGTTTTCATACTTTACAGCATGGGATAATTTGAAAAACCTATTCCATAAAATCAATATCTTCAAATAGTAGTAGACTATTATTATGGTGGTACTTGTGAAAGCGGGTACCACCAATTAAACTCAACAAAAATGAAGAAAAAATATATATTGTTTATTTCCATTCTGTCATTTGCATTGGGACATCTGGCAAATATGATTGTTGGCAACGTATTAGAGGACAATGCCAACGTTTATGGGGTGCAAAACGACGGCAGTTTTGAGAAATTGAAAAAGCAACAAGAAAAAGTATTGGCGTATGGTAAAAATGACGATTTTATGGATTTGACATTTTTTATTTACGCAAAATATGAATTTTCATATAAAGAAAAAATGTTGTACAACATAATTTTTGCTAATAAATGGAAAAAGCAGAATGGATTTATATCAACAAGTTCTAATTTGGAGTATTTGCTGGATAATGAAAATGCGAGCTTTTATACAAAGCAAACGCTTTATGACATATTGGTGGATTTTATGATTCGCGGAGGTCTCTTGGGGTTTCCTGACTGCAATGATATGTTATATACATTAAAGAAGGAAGGAGCGGACTATTATAAAAATTTTATTGCGGATAGCCTGTCTGAACATATGTCACCATATATGGAGGAATAGCAATGAAAAATAAATATTCAGTAATTACCATCGTCTCATGTTTCCTGCTTGGATTGTTATGGAACTGGAACAATCTGAGACCAAGGGACTATTGCAGAGATGCCGTAGATGCGAATTTATACAAAGAGAAAAAGGCCATCAATGAAAAAGGCGACACTGCCGCATATAAAATCTTAGTTGATTCCATGCGGACGGACAAACGTCTTTCCAAAGGAAGCTACTTTTATTATTCATTCATTATGGCTACAATTTATGAGTATACCCCGGCCAATTTCGATGTATATTGTGCCTTGCGCGATGTTTACAACGGTCTGGATTCTATGGATGTTGATACAAAATACATGGCTATGTTTTTTCTGAAAAGGGGAAAAGAAAGAGGTGACAACAGATGCGAAAAAGAGCTGAAACAGATTGAAAATGACAATAAAAAAGAGACGGCTAAATAGCTTGCATTTGATGGCATTTTAAGCTTCAATTTGTCGTCTTTTGCAGCTTCAAAGACCGCCTCTTAGATGAAGGAAAGAAGTTCCAGCTTGCCAATGTCGGCGACGTGAACTACCGCACGGAAACCACTCCGGACGAGAGCCAGAAGACCCGCAACAGCCATGCCTATGAGTATGACGCGAACGGAAACCTCGTTTACGTCAACACCGGACGCACGAAGAAAGACGGAACGACAGATGAGAAAGCCCATGAGCGCAAGCTGAAATGGGACGAAGAGAACCGTCTGCTGGCCTCTGACGACGACGGATTCGTGACCAACTACTGGTATGACGCTGACGGAGAGCGCACAGTGAAGACCAGCGGCGAGAGCGAGCAGGTATATGTAAACTCAGAGTTTGCCGGCGGACGTACCAACACAGCCAAGTTCTCACTCTACGTGAGCCCTTATCTCGTGGCAAATCAGGGCGGACGCTACACCAAGCACATCTACATAGGCTCACAGCGCATCGTATCAAAGATAGGTGACTTCGCATCCTACGGCGCAGATCCGAGGCGCATACAATATGCAGGCAAAGAGGCTGACGCGGTAAATGTGGACTATGATGTTAAATATAGTCAACAACTGCAGGCAATCAAAGAAAATTATGCTACCTTTGAGGTGCCGTACAACGGAACGGACAACGACGACTATGTAGACGGTGAAGGATTCTGCTGTGACGACGGCACGATGGAAGCTGCCATCGCCCAGGCCAACGCACCGGAGGACAACTTCCAGGAAGGCGACGCATACGAGAAGTTGCAATTCTATTACCATCCCGACCATCTGGGCAGCAGCAGCTACATCACCAATCTGGACGGTGAAGTGGTACAGCACATAGAGTACGTGCCGTTCGGCGAAGTGTTCATTGAAGAGCGGAACAACATCTGGAATACGCCTTACCTTTTCAACGCGAAGGAATTCGACGAGGAGACAGGACTGTATTACTATGGTGCAAGGTATTATGACCCGAGACTGAGTTTGTGGATGAGCGTAGACCCTATCTCTAATTATGACCCACTGAATAGTGAGAATTTTTTAGATGGCCAGCATAATGGAGGTATATATAATTATGCAAATCTAAATCCTTATGTATATTGTTATAATAGAAGTACTGTCTATGTAGATCCTAATGGGAAACAAGGTTTTAGTGGTGCACTCTTTGGAGGATTTATTGGAGGATTCACAGAGTATGCTTCTATAGTCGGTTCTAAGATGTTATTTAAGAACAAGACCTTTAAAGAAGCAAACAAAGAATTAGATTCGGGTGATTGGATAAACATTGCGTTAAGTGCTGGATTTGGAGCTGCTTCAGGCGTTATAGACAATGGCATATCAAGAATGACCAATTGGATAGCTAAACCTACAAATAGAAAAATCGTAACGAAACTTCTTGAAAATGGCATAGATATGGTGGAAGAAGCCCTCAGTCAATATATAGAAACTGGAAAAATAAGTATCTCATCTATGTTAGTAGGAGCGCTAACAGAGGTCGGCATGGGTAAGTTAATTGGTGAGCAATATGTAAAGAAAGCCTTAGGAGAAGCTACAGATGCTGTAAGTGCTGCTAAAAAAAGATTAGCGGACTTAAGCAAGAGAAGGCATCCTAATGCAAAGTTGATACATAAGGCTCAAGAAGATCTTAACAGTGCAAAGCAATTTTACGGAATAATTAAAGGGTTAGATATTGGAAATGAAACTGCAAAGAAAACAGTTTCAAAAGGTGCTTCAGATAGAGTTGAATAACAAAATAAATCACGACATCTTTATTGGATGTCGTGATTTACTCATAAAAATAAGGAAATGAAAAGTGTTACAAATAAGGAACTTATAAGTGTCATATTGATAAATATCGGCGCATTAGCATTTGCTATCTATATTTGGCTCATATACGACCATAGACAAACGATAATCAATAGTGAGGAACCAATACAAAATTATTCGGTACTGGAAGTTAATTGCTATCGTAAAAGTGGATCAAACATACTCATAGAGTTCAAAGGAAAGCAATATTATGTAGAAGTTGTCAGAGATAAATGCATACAGTTTGATCCCCAAAAAATACAATTCTTTTATGACAAAGAAAGAGATGAGGTTTATGAAGAAAGTGGGCTAGCGGTAAGACAGGTAGTAGCTTGTTTCATTCTATATTTATGCTCGTGTATATGGTTGTTTACAGTAATAAGAAAAAGACTTAGTAGTAGTTGATTATATATTAGACATTAACGGCTTCAGCTGTAAAACCTGTATAGGTATGATTCAGACGCTACACCAAGCACATCTATATAGGCTCACAGCGCATCGTATCAAAGATAGGTGACTTCGCATCCTACGGCGCAGATCCGAGGCGCATAGCGTATGCCGGCAGCGAGGCCGACGCGGTAACGGTTGACTATGATGTTAAATATAGTCAACAGCTGCAGGCCATAAAGGATAATTATGCTACCTTTGGCGTGCCGTACAACGGAACGGACAACGACGACTATGTGAACGGCGAGGGTTTCTGCTGCGACGACGGCTCCCTGGAGGCGGCACAGGCCGAGGCGGTGGCGAAGGCCAACGCACTCGACGGCAACTTCCAGGAAGGCGACGCCTACGAGAACCTGCAGTTCTACTACCATCCCGACCATCTGGGTAGCAGCAGCTACATCACCAATCTGGACGGAGAGGTGGTACAGCACATAGAGTACGTGCCGTTCGGCGAAGTGTTCATTGAAGAGCGGAACAACATCTGGAATACGCCTTACCTCTTCAACGCCAAGGAGTTCGACGAGGAGACCGGACTGTACTACTACGGTGCGAGGTACTATGACCCAAGGCTGAGCGTATGGATGAGTACTGACCCATTACAGGAAAAGTATATTAATATATCAACATATTGTTATGCTTTCTATAATCCATCAACATTTGTTGATTTAACAGGTAAGGAAGGAGAAAAGAGTGAAAAGCTAAAAACAAACAGACAAGAACATACAATCAATAATAAAACTATAATCAGAAATGGCATTGTATATGATGAAAGAGGTCATATTTTAGGAGAAAAGCCATTAGAAAGTAGTCATATAGAATTTGATGTATTATTAGGAGCCAAACTTTTGTACAAACCGATTTCAAAAATGGTGAAAGGGTTAGGTGCTAAAATTACTAATAAAATCCAAAAAAGTTCGCTGTTCGATGAAATAAAATATTCGTATAAAAGTTTTAATAGAAATTACAAAAATCATGCTTTGAAACGTATGGAAGAACGTGGCTTCTCACGTAGTAATGTCGAAAGAATTATAGATAAAGGACAACGTGTTGAAGCTAAAAGCAAATATGGTGAAATACAATATCGCTATAAATTAGGAGGAAATACTGTTGTTACAAATAAAAATGGAGATGTAATTACAGTGTTTAGTGATGCACCTGCCTCAGCATCATCTCCTAAAGGAACTTTTAAGCCATTTAATAATTGATGTTGAATATGTTAGAAAAAGAAATTAATAAAATTTTGGCGGATTGGAATCCACTATCCGTCCCCCAATATATCTCAGAATACGAATATGTCAGTTATGTACCTCATCTTAAATTATTGGGTAATAATGAGTATGAAATAAAAAAATATCTTATTAAGATAACAAAAAAAATGGGTATTACTGGAGATGATAAATTAATTGCGCACGACATCGATGGTGTTACAAAAAAAATTATAAATTTATACAAATAGAATTATTGACTTTTTCAAAAAAATAATAAATATCAATTATATATAAAGAGAGAGAGACAACCAAAAAGCTTGTATTTGATGGCTTTTCGTATGTCAATTTGCCACCTTTTGCAGCACCCAAAACTGTCTCTTAAATGTCATAAAATTTTTGACATGAAACGAACTTGCATATTACATCAACTACCCCGACCACCCGGAGAACAACGTAAGGTACTACTACGGCGGGCGCAACGCCTCTCAGAACCGCATCGGCAGGCTGATGCTCCGCGAGGACGGCACGGGCGCCATAGAATACTTCTACGGCAAGATGGGAGAGGTGACGAAGACGCGCCGCACGCTGATTGTGCCCAACCAGGCCATCGCCACCTACGTGACGCAGTGGACTTACGACAGCCACAACCGCCTGCTGGAGATGATATACCCCGACGAGGAGAAGGTTACCTACACCTACGACCTGGGCGGACAGCTTACGAACGTACACGGAGAAAAATCGTACGGATATGACTATGTGAACCGCATAGGATATGACAAATTCGGCCAGCGAACGTACATGAAGTACTGCAACGGAGCGGAGACATTCTACACCTACGACCCGCAGCGGCGCAGGCTGCAGAACCTGAAAGTGAATGCCGGAGGCAATACCATCATGGACAACGCCTACACGTATGACGCAGTGAGCAACGTGCTGAGCGTGGCAAACGGAGCTGCCCTGCCACAGAGCGGCAAGGCCGGCGGACAGATGAGCCACAGCTACACCTACGACGCACTCTATCGTCTGACAAGCGCAACCGGAACCTACACGGGGGCAGACAGCAAGACAGCAAGCTACACGCTGGCGATGGGCTACGACAACATGCACCGCATCACCTCGAAGAGCCAGCACCTGACGCAGGGCAACCTGCAGTTCGACGGCACGCTCAACGTGGGCTACGACCTTACGTACACCTACGGACAGGAGGAAGGAAAGAAGTTCCAGCTTGACAACGTCAGTGACGTGAACTACCGCACGGAAGCCACTCCGGACGAGAATCAGAAGACACGCAACAGCCACGCCTACGAGTATGACGCGAACGGAAACCTTGTTTACGTCAACACGGGACGCACAAAGAAAGATGGAACAACAGACGAGAAAGCCCATGAGCGCAAACTGAAATGGGACGAGGAGAACCGTCTGCTGGCCTCTGACGACGACGGATTCGTGACCAACTACTGGTATGACGCAGACGGCGAGCGCACAGTGAAGACTAGCGGCGAGAGCGAGCAGGTATATGTAAACTCAGAGTTTGCCGGCGGACGCACCAACACGGCCAAGTTCTCACTCTACGTGAGTCCTTATCTCGTGGCAAACCAAGGCGGACGCTACACCAAGCACATCTACATAGGCAGCCAGCGCATCGTATCAAAGATAGGCGACTTCGCATCCTACGGCGCAGATCCGAGGCGCATACAATATGCCGGCAAAGAGGCTGACGCGGTAAATGTGGACTATGATGTTAAATATAGTCAACAACTGCAGGCAATCAAAGAAAATTATGCTACATTTGGGGTGCCGTACAACGGAACGGACAACGACGACTATGTGGACGGTGAAGGCTTCTGCTGTGACGACGGCACGATGGAAGCTGCCATGGCTCAGGCCAACGCACCGGAGGACAACTTCCAGGAAGGCGACGCCTACGAGAACCTGCAGTTCTACTACCATGCAGACCATCTGGGCAGCAGCAGCTACATCACCAATCTGGACGGTGAAGTGGTACAGCACATAGAGTACGTGCCGTTCGGCGAAGTGTTCATTGAAGAGCGGAACAACATTTGGAATACGCCTTACCTCTTCAACGCGAAAGAATTCGATGAGGAGACTGGATTGTATTACTATGGTGCAAGATACTATGATCCGAGGTTGAGCGTATGGATGAGTACGGATGCCAAGCAAGAGAAATATATAAATATCAGCACTTATTGTTATTGTATAAACAATCCGATAATATTAATTGACTATGATGGAAAAGATATATATCCAATTCTTTTTCAAAATATGGATAGGCAAGGATATGCAATTGGAATTCCTTATCTAAGTAATAGAAAATATATTTCAGCAATGTGTATGTTTGGTCAAACAAGTTATGGACGGCAGTTTATCGGAGCTTTTTTGGAAAAAAACTATACTCAATATGGTGTAAAAGGTAATGGAAAATATTCAAAATATAGATTTAGAATAGAAGAATATGATATGTATACATATCAAGACCAGAATTATTTCATGTCCGATGTAGAAGGGACTTTTTCTGCATCGGAAATTGACGGAAAACTTAATATAGTACTAAAATTGAGTATTAAAGGGAAATCCGTTGATGAATTGGTAGAAACGATTAGTCATGAATTAGCCTTGCACGGGAGTGATATAGATAAAATAATCAATGCTTATGAGACTGGCGGAATAAACGCTGTAAAAAAGGAATTATCCAAAGATCCACATGAAAATATAGATCATGAAGCTTTAGCAAAACAAAACAAACAACATAAAGGTGTTTCGAATTACAATCAAGTAAGAAGAGAATTAATAAAGAAATATCCTTCTACAAAGAAAATTTTTAATAGTGAACAAAAGAAATATGAAAAGGAATTTGGTAATTAGTAAATTTGTTTTATTGATGATAGTAGCATCACTTCTGATGCCACTATCATCATGCAATAAAAAGAGAATACGTTTATCTTCTGATGAACCATTATCTTATTTTATAACATATTTAAAAGATGAAATAATAATAAATTCATCAGAACCACATCAGTTGAGTAGTCATTTTTTTTATAAAGACGGCGAATACTTTTCATCAAGAGACTCTATGTTATATTTCTCAACAATTAGAGATACTGTATTAAATAATAATAATGGCGGAACTTCTCTTAGAGTAGTAATAAAGAAAGAAAAAGAAGGGCTATTTAAGACTTCCAGTTATATAGTGCATAATACAGTTACAGACGACGGCCCCATATTTTTATATGTTACATATTATTATGATTCTAAATATCGCATATCCAAAGTAATAAAAGATACAATGTTAGAATATAAATAAGGACATTCTATTGATTAAAGCAGATAAAAAGAGCTTGATAAAGAAATTATTCCTACAAAAGTTTTTATAGTAAACAAGAAAACATGAAAAAGAATTCGGTAATTATTAAGACTGTTTTATCAATGATAGTAGTGTCATTTTTGATACAACTATCTTCGTGCGACAAGAAACAGATACGTTTATCTTATTATGAAAGACCCTCTTATCTTATAACGTACTCAAAAAATGAAATAGTAATAAAATCGTCAAAAAAGAAGGAAGCTGAACATTTCTTTTATAAAAATGGCGAATACTTTAATTCAAAAGATTCTACATTATTTTTCTCCGTAATTAAAGACACTATAGTTTCTATAAGAAATAAAGAAATAACTTTTAAAATGGAAATAGAGAAAGAAAATAATGGGCTATTCAAGACTACCAGGTTTTTATTACATAATCCCGGACCCAAATTTTCATATAGTATATATTACTATGATTCTAAATATCAAATTTCCAAAATAATAGAAAATGATTTAATTATATGCAAATAAATAATGTAATCTATAACACCTACGGACAAGGAAAATGAAAGAAATGCCAGCTTTACAACGTCAGTGACGTGAACTACCGCACGGAAACCACTCCGGACGAGAGCCGGAAGACACGCAACAGCCACGCCTACGAGTATGACGCGAACAGAAACCTCGTGTACGTCAACACGGGACGCACGAAGAAAGATGGAACAACAGACGAGAAAGCCCATGAACGCAAACTGAAATGGGACGAGGAGAACCGTCTGCTGGCCTCTGACGACGACGGATTCGTGACCAACTACTGGTATGACGCAGACGGCGAGCGCACAGTGAAGACTAGCGGCGAGAGCGAGCAGGTATATGTAAACTCAGAGTTTGCCGGCGGACGCACCAACACGGCCAAGTTCTCACTCTACGTGAGCCCTTATCTCGTAGCAAATCAGGGCGGACGCTACACCAAGCACATCTACATAGGCAGCCAGCGCATTGTATCCAAGATCGGTGACTTCGCATCCTATGGTTCGGATCCGAGACGCATACAATATGCAGGAAGCGAGGCAGATGCCATATCTGTGGACTATGCCGGAAAATATTCGGCACAACAGGAGGCAATCAAAGAAAATTACGCTACCTTTGGCGTGCCGTACAACGGAACTGACAACGACGACTATGTGAACGGCGAGGGCTTCTGCTGCGACGACGGCTCCTTGGAGGCGGCGCAGGCCGAGGCGGTGGCTCAGGCCAACGCGCTCGACGGCAACTTCCAGGAGGGCGACGCCTACGAGAACCTGCAGTTCTACTACCATGCAGACCACCTGGGCAGTACGAGCTACATCACCAACCTTGACGGAGAGGTTGTGCAACACGTGGAGTACGTGCCCTTCGGCGAGGTGTTCATCGAGGAGCGGAACAACACGTGGAACACGCCGTACCTATTCAACGCCAAGGAGTTCGACGAGGAGACCGGACTGTACTACTACGGTGCAAGGTACTATGACCCGAGGCTGAGCTTGTGGATGTCAACAGATCCATTAGAAACAGAATATCCTAGTATTAGTACATTCTGTTACACGTCAAATAACCCAATAAAATATATTGATACAAATGGTGAATATATAACTTATACAACTAAACAAGGGAAAGGCGAGACTTATGTTTATTATAAAGGGAACTTTTACAAGCCTTCACAATTCCGTAAAAATTCGACTACTGGTGAAGTTTATCCAATAGGTAGACCTGTAACTGTTTTAAACAAGAATAGTAATGTAATGTGGAGAACTTTAAGTGTTTTAAGGAAAATGTCTCAGTCTAAAAATAACATTATCCAAGAAGTCTACAAAAAAATAACTGATATGGATAGTTATAGACATGATATTCAAATTGGAACTGAAAATGGAAGCAAAACAAATGCACCTTATGATGCTCACCACACATATACATATCTTTCTCTTGATTATGATAATAAGCGAGGTTTTACCGACTATGAAGTTATTGGGCATGAATTAAAACATGCATATGACTATGAAGTTTATACTAATACAAGAAAAACGGATAAATATGGAATTGAGTTAGATGAGTATTGGACTGTGAATTTTGAAAATCTTATTAGGAAAGAAGAAAAAAGACCGCAAAGGACAACGTATTCAAATTCAAAGTTTGATGTAAAAATTCCAAAGGAACATCTAAATAATTACAATCTTGAAAGGAGGTAAAAATGAAAAGAATTATTTTGATATTTATAAGCTTGTTATTGTTTTTTAGTTGCGAAAAGAATAAACAGTCAGATAAGTTAATGTTAAATAAGGATAATATTGTTTCTGTAAACTTTGATTTAAAGAACAATTTGAAAAAAGAGGAAAGGCATATTGCGCCTTTCCTTATAAAACAAAATATGATATATATTTATTGTAATATTGAAGATATAGACAATGTTGTTATAAACTATCTAAAAAAAGTGAATACGCCACCAAGTAAAGATTCTTTAGTTATAAAATTTGAATTGGAGCGTGAGTTTGTAAGTGAAAGTGATGTGGAATATATTTTAAGTAAATATTGTATGGTAAAAAAATATTCTAGTGGCTTGGAAGAAACTATAATCCGTCCAAATCTATCAATAAATACGAAATGGAATGTGATTTATTTCCTCGTCAAAAAAGGTTTTCATTATAGAAAAGATTGTTTAACCGGCTTTGATATTATATGGATATGAAATCTATAATAATAAGTTACCTTATGTGAGCCCTTTCCTCGTAGCCAACCAGAGCGGACGCTACACCAAGCACATATACATAGGCGGCGAGCGCATCGTCTCGAAAATCGGCGACTTCGCGTCCTACGGTCCTGACCCGAGGCGCATAGAGTACGCCGGAAGCGAGGCCGACGCGGTAACGGTTGACTATGATGTTAAATATAGTCAACAGCTGCAGGCCATAAAGGATAATTATGCTACCTTTGGCGTGCCGTACAACGGAACGGACAACGACGACTATGTGAACGGCGAGGGTTTCTGCTGCGACGACGGCTCCCTGGAGGCGGCACAGGCCGAGGCGGTGGCGAAGGCCAACGCACTCGACGGCAACTTCCAGGAAGGCGACGCCTACGAGAACCTGCAGTTCTACTACCATCCCGACCATCTGGGTAGCAGCAGCTACATCACCAATCTGGACGGAGAGGTGGTACAGCACATAGAGTACGTGCCGTTCGGCGAGGTGTTCATCGAGGAGCGGAACAACACGTGGAATACGCCGTACCTCTTCAACGCAAAAGAGTTCGACGAGGAGACCGGACTGTATTACTACGGTGCGAGGTACTACGACCCGAGGTTGAGCTTGTGGATGTCTACAGATCCATTGGAAGAAACCGCATTTAATATTGGTTCATATACCTATTGCCATAATAATCCAATTATCTTTATAGATAAAGATGGTAGATTCGATTTTGATGGAACAGTTGAGAACAATAAATATTATGCAGTTATTGCTGTATTCCCTATGAATTTATCTGACCATAATGGAGCTATTTTAAAAGATTATTTAGCGGCTGTCAATTCTGGTGTTCCAGTTATACGGGTAACAGATATGAAAGATTTTGCTAATGCTATGTATAAGTTAAAAGAAATCAATACTGTGACAAAAACTTATACTCTTAATAGTCATGGCTATAGAGGTAATAGCAATACACCTGCATATTTTAATATTGGTTCAGACAAGATTACGCCAGAAACTGATTTCACAATGCTTAAAGATGGTTTAAACAACCACAATGTTTTTATAGGAGCTTGTGACATAGGTACACTTGAAGGACGAGGATATGAATTGGTTGAAAATATGGCAAAGCAGACATCTTCATTAGTGGTAGCTTCAGATCATCCAATACGGGCAGGGTACAAATATGATGGAAGTAATTATTTGAATAATGATGATATTAAAATTCCATTTAAACCAACATCTCCACAAAATGAATTTATGTATTCGAACCGAGGAGAGCCTTTTGGATTTATTAAGAATGTTACTATTGATAAGAACAAAGGTATGTCATGGTCTTTTGACATAAATAATTCATTTAGAATGAATTTGTTTGCAAAATAATTATAATATAAAAGGTTTGGATTCTAATGTAAATATTAGGATCCAAACTTTAACCACTTAGATAATTATATATGAAAATAAATATTATACTAATAATGTTTCTTTCCATTTTTTTTGATGCTTGTAGTCAAAACGTCAATATAAAAAGTGAAAAAAGAAACAAAAATTCTTTTACAAATAATCTTGATAAAAAATATTTTGAATTAAGTTCTTTTGAAAAGTATCAAACATTCAATGAATTAAAGATGGAAGGAATGGGAAAAGTTGCATTAAATCCGTTTGTGTATGTACGCAAAAAAAATGACACAATATATGTTATTGCATCTAATGACACAACAACTATAAAAAAATATTTTTTATGTAATCACAAATGGTGCAGTTATGAAGAATATGAATTATGGAAACGTAATACTCCTATAACAAAAAGTGGGCAAGAAAATCCTGCTAGAACATATTATAGAATGTTTTTTAATGACAGTATTGCCGAATTACGGTATTGCTATATGGGCGAAACTATAACAAATGACTTTTATCTTAAGACAGCGGATCAATGCATTTGGATAACACAATGGATTCCAGTTGTAGATAATGTTCAAAATAAAGAATGTATATATGACGAAATGACACATATTGTAGATTTGTTAAATTGCAAAAAAGATTCAGTTACATATTTTATAAAACGAAAGGGCATAATTCAACCCCATATATATTATTACAATTTAAAAGAAAGTACAGCATCATATATTTATGAATGTGTTTCGCGAAATGATATATTATATTTTAATAAAAATAGTTTGGGATTATTTGGAATACAGCCAGGTCTGGAAAAATATGATAGACACAGGTCTATTTTACCATAATGCAAAATATGGATAAAGACATTGTGCCCAACCAGGCCATCGCCACGTACGTGACGCAGTGGGCTTACGACAGCCACAACCGCCTGCTGAAGATGATATACCCCGACGAGGAGAAGGTTTCCTACACCTACGACCTCGGCGGCCAGCTGACCAACGTCCACGGCTACAAGTCATACGGCTACGACTACGTGAACCGCATAGGCTACGACAAGTTCGGGCAGCGCACGTACATGAAATACTGCAACGGCGCGGAGACATTCTACACCTACGAGCCGCAGCGGCGCAGGCTGCAGGGTCTGAAGGTTGACGCCGGCGGACGCACCATAATGGACAACGCCTACACCTACGACGCCGTGAGCAACGTGCTCGGCGTGACCAACGGAGCGGCCCTGCCACAGAGCGGCAAGGCCGGCGGGCAGATGAGCCACAGCTACACCTACGACGCACTGTACCGTCTGACAGGCGCAACCGGAACCTACACGGGTGCAGACAGCAAGACGGCAAGCTACACGCTGGCAATGGGCTACGACAACATGCACCGCATCACGTCGAAGAGCCAGCACCTCACGCAGGACAACCTGCAGTTCGACGGCACGCTCAACGTGGGCTACGACCTTACGTACACCTACGGACAGGAGGAAGGAAAGAAGTTCCAGCTGGACAACGTGACGGACGTTAACTACCGCACGGAAACGGCTCCAGGCGAGGACGGAAAAGTCACCAACAGCCACGCCTACGAATATGACGCCAACGGCAACCTCGTCTACGTCAACACCGGACGCACGAAGAAAGATGGAACAACGGACGAGAAAGCCCATGAGCGCAAACTGAAGTGGGACGAGGAGAACCGCCTGCTGGCCTCCGACGACGACGGCTTCGTGACGAACTACTGGTATGACGCGGACGGCGAGCGCACGGTGAAGACCAGCGGCGAGAGCGAGCAGGTGTATGTGAACTCCGGGTTTGCCGGCGGACGCACCAACACGGCCAAGTTCTCACTATACGTAAGTCCTTACCTCGTAGCCAACCAGGGCGGACGCTACACCAAGCACATCTACATAGTCGTCCCTTAAAAAGCCCATTTTTGCGAGATATTGTTCAGACACAGTATCTCGCAAATTTTTTGAAGCATGCAACAAAGAGCTTTCATGGCTCTTTTGAAGTTATAGGCCGCAGCCGCTAAAAGCACGTTCACAGTATCTCCAACCACACCCTTATAAAAGTTGCGGCCTAATCGGTAATCTGACTTTAAGTGACCTATTGTCGGTTCTATACCTGCACGCTTGCAGAAGAGTTTATGTTTTTTCCGTTTCTGATAACGGCTGTCTGATTTCTTGGGTACATCGGGAATCATAATCTTCGTCCCGTTAATTTCCTTCTTGCCTCTGTATCCTCTGTCACCTGCCAGCACTTTGATTTTTCGCCCGGTTAACCGTTCTACCTGTTCCAGGGAAGACCCGATGGTATGGCCGTCATATTCATTGCGGAAGGACATCACGCCAAGAATAATGCCTGTGACAGAACGTATGATGGATACCTTGTTGCCGAATTCGTACTTCTTATGTTCTTTGCCCTTGCTGATACATTGTACTTCCGGCTCATGAATGGAATAGACCTTTTTCCGGCTGTTACGTCTTTGGGAAAGAATGGTTTCAAAGATTCCGAGCAATTTGTCATAGTCGTGATTCCCCTTAAGATTACGCTTCAGCTCCCTGACAAGTCTTCCGGCTATAGTACGTAAACGCCTGTCCGCCTTGAGGGCTTTCTTCCTGTTCTTGGGATGATTCCGGAAACGCTGGTCACGATAGATTCTCTTCAGCACAAAGGTATAGCTTTGACGCAGAGGAAGACCCAGCTTTTTCACGATGTCAAGAACTTTCTTCACGATCTTCTTATACAACTTTGCATCCGTGGGGTAAGTGATATTCTTTTCCTGAACCGTAGAGTCAATAAAGGCCGTATCATGATGACGGTCTTCATCATCCTCGTTATTCACGCGAATACTTTCCTGAAAGATAAGTTCAATTCCCTCTTTACCGATACGCTTGCGGAAATGAACAAGTTCTGAAGAGGCACACGGGGCAGACGGAGTGAACTCCTGCATACCACAAAAATACTGATAATAAGCGTTTTCGCTCCATTGTTCTACCAAAGACTCATCTGACAGATTACGAAGGTGCTTCAGGATGAGCATACCACACATCAGACGGATTGGCTTGCCGGGACGGCCGTTTAACTGACAATATAAAGGCTGGAAAGCTGTCTCAAATTTTCCCCAGTCTATTTTGTCAGCCAATTGGTAAAGCGGGTGTGATTGGTTCAGCATGTCAGACAGGCTGCTGAATAAAGAAGGGCTATTATTAGTATTTTTAATCATAAAATCTGCAAGTTTCTTAACCCAAAGATAAGAAAACTTGCAGATTTATCAAAGACTTTTATTGATTAAATTACTGAATAACAGTAGATAATAATATTTTTAAGGGATGACTACATAGGCGGCGAGCGCATCGTCTCGAAAATCGGCGACTTCGCATCCTACGGCCCCGACCCGAGGCGCATAGAGTACGCCGGCAGCGAGGCCGACGCGGTAACGGTTGACTATGATGTTAAATATAGTCAACAGCTGCAGGCGATTAAAAATAATTATGCTACCTTTGGCGTGCCGTACAACGGAACTGACAACGACGACTATGTGAACGGCGAGGGCTTCTGCTGCGACGACGGCTCCTTGGAGGCGGCGCAGGCCGAGGCGGTGGCGCAGGCCAACGCGCTTGGCGGCAACTTCCAGGAGGGCGACGCCTACGAGGGCCTGCAATTCTACTACCATGCAGACCACCTGGGTAGCACGAGTTACATCACCAACCTTGACGGCGAGGTGGTGCAGCACATAGAGTACGTGCCGTTCGGTGAAGTGTTCATTGAAGAGCGGAACAATATCTGGAATACGCCTTACCTCTTCAATGCGAAGGAATTCGACGAGGAGACAGGACTGTATTACTATGGTGCGAGGTATTATGACCCGAGGTTGAGCTTGTGGATAAGTACGGATCCTTTAGAAGAGAAATATATTTCAATGAGCAGTTATTGTTTTACAAATAATAACCCATTAAAATATATAGATTCTAATGGGACTGATTGGTATAAAACCGATAAAGGATGGCTTATTTGGAATCCCAAAGTGCATTCCCAAAAAGATTTGCAAAATGGTTATACGTATATAGGTAAAGCATATTTTGATAAGAGCACTAAAACTTCATATAGAAAAGATGGAACAATTCTTTTTTCAAATGAAAAATTAGCTTATCAACGAATGTGGTATATGGCGGACAAGCATTGGCGTTCAGAAAAATATCCAGCAGGAAAAGAAGAAAGTGCATTCTTATTACACGGTAATAAAATTTTGGTAATGGCGGACAATTGGAATGATTCAGAAACGTCCAAAATGGTTGGATATAAGAGAAAGGATGGTGTGTTATATTCTTCTTTAGGAGAAAAGTTTGAATACTTAGGGCAAGTTCATACACATCAAAGTGGTGGTGATAAAGGATTATCACAAAATACAATGTTCTACGATGACGATGATTTTGCAGCAGAAGATCCCAATCATCCTGTTTTCGTATTACATAAAGATGGAAAAATCTATGGAGGATTCTATTCCTCAAAAAGAGCTGGATTTGATCCTTTAAGAAATAGTTCTATAGGAACAACAGAGAAACTATTTAGAGGCGAAATTTCTCTTTTTATGGCTGTAAAAGAAATATTGAAAATTGACAAGAAATAACTTGACAACCATAAAATACCTGTAATGACATTTTTAATAATGTCATTATGGGTATTCTATTTAAAAACAGAATTAAATCATGAAATTATACCTTTTAATATTCATATTGCTTTTTACATTAAATGGATGCAATAAAGGAAATAGTATTTTAGAAAATGCTAAGAATAGAAACAAAAGTGAAATTAACATCATTGATACAACTAATGTTATACCACAACTAAAAACTCTATTAAGGGAATATATAAAAACATACCCTCAGTTTAATAATTTAATTTTGGATGGAGATGTTATATTATATAAAGAAAATAAAGCTATGAATAGTGATTTAATTTATTTATTAGGACCGACATCCATGATGAAATATGGTGAATATTATGGGGATAAAAGATTATATCCTTCATCATATCTTAAAATTGCCGGTAAACTTGTTTTTATATCTTCTTCCAACGATAAATTAACAAACCAAGAAATATGTAAAAAATTTTATCTAAAACATTTAGAAATAGAAAATAATAAAGAAATAAACAATAAATATTTTTGGCTTGTAAAAATAACCAATAATGGCTATGCATTTGTCTTTTCAAAGAATATCAATGATTACATGATTAAAAGAGTTAAAAATCAGATTGATGGAAGTTCCATATTAAAATAAATAGAAATGTATCTCATCATATAAAAAATCAAGATCAATGGAATTAGCAGATATCTGTGAACTCCGAATCTGCCGACACAATAAAAGTAACAACAGGCAATAAAAAAATTTTTGTTTTCTTCTTCATAATCATTAAATTTTAGCAAAGTCTTTAAAATGAGAATTATCATCGCAGTTGTTTTGAATATAATAATCAGCACAATCCATTTATTCGGCATGTACCTAATAGATAGATTAGCTCCTATAGCCCATCCTGATATTGCCTACGGATTGACCATGATAACTTGGACAAGCATTTTATTTATTATTCAGTTTCTATTATTATTTTTATTATTATTTTTAGGAAAGAACAAATTTAGTTTTTTTATTCCACTTATTTTTCCATGTGTATATGAACTAAGCATATTAGATGTACACCCGAAGCGTTCATTTGTTTGGTTATTCATTTTACTTGTATTGTATATTTGTTATTATTTATTCTTGATAAAATGTAATTTGTATAAAAAGTCCTCTTAATTATAAAAATTATTTATAAATACACGATGCATGATAAACGCTAGACAAATGAGGCCGATCAAGCGAGTACAAACTCATATAGAACGAGAAAAGTCACATGCCGGACTATTGCGATGACGGATTTGTGACCAACTACGTGTTTAGTATGGGCGGCTAGTGCATGGTGAAGACCAATACTAAACATATTACCAAATCTTAAACCGAGAATCAGGATATAAAGATAAGGCATAAAGAAACGTTTTGTTAAAAATGAGCAAATAAGAATACAATTGGCTATAAAATATTGCATTTCAAATAAATTATAACTATCTTTAAGCGGGAAAAAGAAAATCGATACAACACTTTATTGCAATCCGACTATTAGCATTAATAAAGTTTTAATTTCCCCAATGAAATATGATTAAAGTTAAAAGGCCTTCTGCAGAGCGCTGCACAGGCGACCTCTCTCGACTCTGCCTTCACTTATTCATGATAATGAATCAATAACATAAAAGACGGCAAACGGCATTGCAAAAGGTATGCTTTTGGACTATAAAACGTGGCCTTTTACAATGCAAAAGGCATGCTTTTGGATAAACTTACTCACAAATCCCTTAATGATTATCGAAAGAATAAAAATATTTCAGCAAAAACTCATCACTCGTCACAAAGTCTATCAACATTCTGGATATCAAGCAGTTATAGTGTGACGAGTTGATTTTCAGACTCATCACAATCAATAAAATCGTCCTTTCGTGCCAATTCCTAAATTTGGTTGACTTCAAGCGTGACGAGTCGGGAAAGCAACTCATCACACTATAAAGCATTAACTGTCAGCGCGTTAGAGGCTGTTGTGACGAGTGATGAGTTTTTTCTAAAAATAAATTCAGACGGATAATGCACTGTCCTTTCCTAAAATTGGTTGACTTCTAACAAGCCATTCCCTGATTAAAGTT